>Ga0209487_1000255_pt1 | contig 48231 bp, 44 predicted proteins | sample Poulit2012_FD_187524 | JGI IMG/M metagenome (GOLD analysis project Ga0209487, IMG submission 187524) | Agricultural soil microbial communities from Georgia to study Nitrogen management - Poultry litter 2012 (SPAdes) (version 2) | ecosystem: Environmental > Terrestrial > Soil > Agricultural land... | reverse complement strand
TATTTGCGTCTTGAATATCGAGTAGATTTCTTATATCATTAGAAATAGACAAGTGATTTCCCTCCGGAGTATGGTTTTCATCGACTTATATTCTACAGGGAAACTCACTTGTTTTCTAATGTAAAATGAAAAAAACGCTAGTGAATTTACGTCACGTTTCTCTCTCGCAGAGAAACGTGATTTTTTTTCACCAACGTCATATATTGTACAACCTAAAAAAGCAGGCACTCGGATTGCGATCACCTAAGTGCCCGATAAAAATTATTTGCTCGTAGCGGTTTTCCCGCCATCGATCCTGTGCTTACATTTGTTCTGGTGCACGAACCCCAATCAGTTGGAGTGCATTTGCCAGGGTAATCCGCACCGCTTTCATGAGTGCAATCCGCGCCTGCGTTAAGTCAACATGATCCGGATCAAGCACCTTTTCTGCATTATAAAAGCTGTGTAAATGTGTTGCTAGATCGTACACATATTGTGTCACATGATGAGGTGTATAGTGTGTAGCCGCATCTGTCAGTACTTTTGGAAATTCACCTAGTTTCGCTAATAAATCGACTTCTTTTTCTGCGGTTAATAGGCCCGCATCAAAATCAGCTTCAAGATCATACCCTTGCTTTTCCGCTTGAGTTAACATCGTACAAATTCGAGCGTGGGCATATTGTACATAAAATACCGGGTTATCATTTGATTGTGAACGAGCTAGCTCTGTATCAAAATCCAGTTGCGAGTCATTTGAACGGGTGACGAAATAATAACGGACCGCATCAACACCCACTTCATTCATGAGCTCGCGTAAGGATACTGCATTTCCGCTCCGCTTGCTCATTCTCAGCTTTTCACCCTTTTCTAATAAACTAACCATCTGAATGACTTTCACAGAAAATTTAGCTTCGGGATAGCCGAGAGCTAGAAGTGCTGCTTTCATTCGTCCGATATAGCCATGGTGGTCCGCGCCCCACACATTAATGATGTTATCAAAGCCACGGTCAAATTTATTTTGGTGGTAGGCAATATCAGGTGTTAAATACGTATAGCCGCCGTCCTGCTTAATGAGGACACGATCTTTGTCATCCCCAAAATCAGTCGATCGTAACCATGTAGCGCCATCTTTTTCAAATGTGTAATCGCCTGCTTCTAGTTGGGCTAACACATCTGTGATTTGCTGATCCTCATATAATGTTCGCTCCGAGAACCAATGGTCAAACCGAACTCGGAAATCGATTAAATCTTGCTCGATTTTTCCTAACAGCGCACTTAACCCATACTCCTTAAAATAGGATAGCCGTTCTGCCGCTTCTTTATGGAGCCACAGATCGCCATCCTCCGCAATAATCTCTTTACTAATATCAATGATGTCTTCGCCATGATATCCTCCCTCAGGCATCGAGGATTCTTTTTCGAGTGCAGAAAAATAACGAGCTTCAATGGACAATGCGAGGTTATCAATTTGGTTCCCGGCATCATTAATATAGTATTCCCGTTCGACTTCATGTCCTGTCGCCGTTAATACGTTACAGAGTACATCACCATACGCGGCTCCACGAGCATGACCAAGATGCAAGTCACCAGTTGGGTTGACAGAGACGAATTCGACTTGGACTTTTTCCCCTTGCCCAACAGTAGATTGCCCATATGTGTCTCCCTCGGTGATGATGGTTGAAATAAGCTCGCCTAAGTAATCGCTCTTCATAAAGAAGTTAATGAATCCGGGGCCTGCAATTTCAACTTTCTTAATCGATGCTTTTGACTTATCGAGATGATGAACAATATCTTCCGCAATTGCTCTTGGCGCTTTTTTCGCGATGCGCGCTAATTGCATCGCAATATTGGATGCAAAATCACCGTGTTGTTTTTCTTTTGGCTTTTCGAGTGTGATAGCCGGTAACTCTTCCGCTTTCGCAAGCTTTGCCTGGACGACCGCTGCGATAATTTCCTCTTTAAGCGTGTCTTCCGTTTGTGCTAGTACGTTCATGTTATACCCTCCTTCGTTTTATTAATGCCATTCATTCATAGATTAATTCCAGCACATGCTTGCGTTCATCCATTCCATTTAACTTCACGGTATAGGATATTGTTAGTCTACCTTGACAACTTGTTGCAGCTGATTCATAGGTAACGGATTTTGTATAGGTTTCCATATGGAGTTGTCCGTGTGGATGTTGGTAATGGGTTTCTGTCTTTTGATTCAATAGGAATTGTTGATTCATCGTAATCGGCCCTGTTCGTTTAATATTAACTTTATCTTGTTTAATCGTAATCAAGTTCCGAATGTGGGCCCCTTCTTCTATCTCTTCCTCGTAAATCAGAACATCAACCTCTCCTCTTCTAAAAAACTGCCCTGATTCCTCTACTGTATTGTATTCCATTTCACCTTGATCATCAATCGTTGTGTTCAATTTAATCGTTACCTTTTCCGCTTGCTTATTCATTGCATCCGCTCCTGAATTCAATTCGAAATTCCATCGTAACTTACTGAACCGGGGCTATCCATCGTCGAGTGCTCAAGGATGCATCGATAAATAATCGAGTACCTCAGCAACCACCTGTTCACTCTGCCCGATACAATCCGGTACGCCAACACCACCAAATGAACTTCCGGCTAGGAATATTCCTGGTAACTGCTCTGCCAGTTGTCCACGCACTTGAGCTATTCGTTCTTGATGCCCTACTGTATATTGTGGCATTTGTTCTTTCCAACGAGTAATAACGGTAAATTCTGGTTCTCCGACAATTTTCATAATACGTTGCAGATCCTGCCGAACGATCGCGGTTAATTCTTCGTCTGATAAATCGACAACATCTTGGTCATCTGGTTTACCGATAAAGGCCCGTAACAGAATTTTACCCTTTGGTGTCGTATGTGGCCACTTTTTGTGTACCCATGTGCAAGCGGTAATTCGAAAGTCACTATTCCGTGATACGACAAAACCCGTGCCATCGAGCGGGTCCTCAAGTGCTGCTTCATCGAAAGCAAAGGCAATATTTGCGGCGGAGGAAACTGGTATTTCCTTCAATGGATCAAATAGATCAACAGACTTGAACAGATTAGGGAATGTGCGATGTGGCGTTGTCACGATGACCGCATCCGCATCATAGACCTCACCATTTTGTAAATGGACGTCATATCCATTTGTCGATTTCTCGATTTGTTCGACCGCTTGGTTTCGTATGATCTGCTCTTCCCCGAGCTCGTTCGCAAGGGCGTCAATCATGGATTCAAATCCACCTTGATAGGCAAAGAACTGCCCCGGCCTTTTCCCGGTACTTCGATTTTGTTGGGGCAACGTTTTACGCAATCCTTTGATAAGACTACGGTGTTCTTGTTCCAGTTCATAGAAGTTAGGAAAGGTAGCCATCAGACTCATTTTATCAACATCGGCTGAATAAATTCCAGATAAAAGGGGTTCCATGACATTCTCGACGAGTTCATCTCCCAGGCGACGGCGTAAAAAGCCACCGAGTGATTGGTCTGGTACTGCCTTTCCTTTAGGAAGGACAAAGTCTAATCCCGCTCGGAGCTTTCCTTTTACTGAATAAAGGTCTGTATGCAAAAGAGGAGCTAATTGAGTAGGTACACCCATATAAGCACCTTGAGGCATTTTATGTAATTGATTATGAAGATGGATATATGCTTGTCCGGTACTATTTCGCACCAATTGATCAGACATATGGAGTGCTTCCGCAAGCCGCATTGCAGGCAGTTTTCGTCCTAAAAAGGAGTCTGCTCCCCGTTCGATCGTATACCCTTCTTTATGGATCGTTCTGATCTTACCCCCTAACCGGTCGCTCGCTTCCATGACGGTTAGTTCGTATGGTATCTGTTTGGCTTCCATTTCCTGCTTGATATAGAAGGCGGCGGATAAACCCGTGATGCCGCCACCTACAATGACTATCTTTTTAGCTGTACTCACGATACGTCACGCTTTACTTGACGTAACACGACTTCGGCTAATGTTTCAATAAATAAAGGATTCGTATTGGGCATTTCTGGGCGATAATAAGCTGCCCCAACATCGTCACAGACTACTTTACATTCATAATCATTATCGTAAAGAACTTCCAAATGATCGGATACAAAGCCGACTGGCGCATAGACAAAAGTTCGATACCCTTTTTGTTCAAATAAATCTCTCGTTAAATCTTGGACATCCGGGCCAATCCAAGGATCAGGTGTATTTCCTTCACTTTGCCAACCAATTTCATAATTCGTGATCCCGGTTTTTTCTGAAATCAGTTTAGCCGTTTCCTCTAACTGCTCAATATATGGATCATCATCAAGTACGATCTTTTCAGGTAGACTATGTGCCGACACAATTAATACGGCCTTGTCTTTTTCCTCAACCGGCATCTCCGCATACGTACGGTTTAGTTGCGCTGCCCAGTAGTCGATAAACCCAGGTTCGTCATACCAACTTTCAACAGATGTGATCGTCGTTATCCCACGTTTCTCTGCTTCCGTATTGGCTCTTTCGTTGTAAGATTTCACACTAAATGTGGAATAATGAGGTGCTAAAACAAGTGATACCGCATGCTCAATTCCATCAGATGCCATTTGTTCGACAGCATCCTCAATAAACGGAGCAATGTGCTTCAAACCAATATACACCTGAAATTCATGTTCCGTTTGCATATCATTTAGTTTTTGTTCGATGGCTTGTGCTTGTTCTTCGGTAATTCGTGCTAGTGGGGAGATCCCACCAATTGCCTTATACCGGTCTGTTAAGTCCTGAAGCGCTTCTGCAGATGGCTCTCTTCCGTGTCTAATATGTGTGTAATAAGGAAGAATATCTTCTTCTTGATACGGGGTTCCATATGCCATGATGAGTAACCCTGTTTTTTTCCTTGTCATGATTAGCACCTCTGTATCTATTATTATTTTCCATTAACGGCGTGAATAATTATGAATAAGCTCTGTTAATTTCTTTAATGTTGCTGGTTTAATATTCGGGGTGACCCCGTGTCCTAAATTAAATACATGGCGCCCATCTTGCATCCCTTCATCGAGAATTGCCTTCGTTCTCGTTTCGATCATATCCCAATCACCTAATAAAATCGTTGGGTCTAAATTCCCCTGTAAGACTTTCGTGACACCCATTTTCCTTGCTTCTACAATGGATGTTCGCCAATCCAGTCCAATCACATCGACAGGTAAATCATTCCATTCGAGCAATAAATGGCGTGCATGAATGCCAAAGAGGATGAGTGGGACATTTTCCTTTTGCAAGGCGGTGAAAATACGCGCCATCGTCGGCTTGATATAAAAACGATAGTCAGCCGCATTTAAGGCGCCAACCCATGAATCGAAAATCTGAATCGCTTGTACTCCCGCATCAATTTGTGCTTTCGTGTACGAAATAATCATATCGCCAAGCTTATCCATTAAGATAAACCATGCTTCCGGATTGCTATACATGAATGCCTTTGTTTCACTATATGTTTTAGATGGTCCACCTTCTATCATATAACTTGCTAACGTAAACGGGGCACCACTAAAACCTATTAATGGAACATCAAGTTGATCCTCTGTTAGTAAGCGGATCGTATCGAGCACATATGGCACATCTTCGAGTGGATTTAATGGTGTCAATTTGTCAATGTCGCCAATCGTTCGGATTGGGTTATCAATTACGGGGCCTATTCCCGATTTGATTTCGACATCAACCCCCATTGCTGGTAAAGGGCTCATAATATCTTTGTATAAAATAGCCCCATCATTCCCGTAGTCCTCAACCGGTAGGCGAGTGACATAGGCACATAATTCAGGGTCATGGGTAATTTCAAATAACGTATGTTTTTTTCTGATTTCTAAATACTCTTGCTGTGATCGACCGGCCTGTCGCATAAACCATGCAGGTGTATAATCGGTTCGTTCCCCATTATAAGCTCTAATAAGGGTATCATTGATTTTTCTCGACATATTTTTCATCCTTTATCTTTTTTTATGATGGTGAATGAATTTCATAATTACCAAAACCGGCAACATCGATACAATATGTAGTTAAGAACGGATCAACGAAACGATATGTTGTAGCAATGTTGCACTAAACCAGTATTATGAAATTCATTAGGTAGAATAAATTTCATAATTATCAGAACCAGCAACATCGATACAATATGTAGTTAAGGACGGTTCAACGAAACGATATGTGTATCAGTGGTGCACTAAATCCGTATTATGAAATTCATTAGGTAGTATATGGTTCATAAAGACATTATATCTATTTTCACGATGTGTGAATAGGAAATAATCTGTTTGTCATTAAATCGTCTCATCCGAGCTATCGACTGCACCGATCCGTTAGATCGTTGCGAATACGTGATGCACGGCTGAGATGGTCTGCTCAATATCTTCCTCTGTATGTGCGGTCGATAAAAACAATCCTTCAAATTGGGAAGGAGGAAGGAATACCCCTTGTTCAATCATGCCCCGATAATAAGCCGCAAATCGATCGAGATCCGACCGCTGAGCCGTTTCATAATCGGTTACGGGTTGATCTGTAAAAAACACGCCAACCATTGATCCCGCACGATTAATTTCTAAGGGTATATCATATTTATCCGCAGCGTCACGGTAGCCTGCGACAAGTTTATCGACTTTCTGATTCATCGCTACATAGGACGATTCATCTAGTGAAGCTAATGTCTCATACCCTGCTGTCATGGCAAGCGGGTTTCCTGATAATGTTCCAGCTTGGTAAACAGATCCCATCGGTGCGACTTTTTCCATCACTTCACGCTTTCCACCATACGCACCAACCGGTAAGCCGCCGCCAATCACTTTACCTAAACAAGTGAGATCTGGAGTCACGCCAAAATGTCCTTGTGCACTATGATAGCCAACGCGAAATCCGGTCATCACTTCATCAAAAATGAGGAGGGAACCATGTTGTTCCGTTATGTCCTTTAACCCTTGGAGGAATCCGTCTTGTTGCGGTACAACTCCCATATTTCCCGACACGGGTTCGACAATAACCCCTGCAATCTGCTCACCATACTGTTCAAATGCCTTCTTAACACTTTCGATATCGTTATATGGGACGGTAATCGTGTTTTTCGCGACCGATTCGGGTACACCAGGGCTATCTGGCAAACCTAATGTAGCGACACCTGATCCTGCTTTAATTAGCAATGAATCACTGTGACCGTGATAATTCCCAGCAAACTTCAAAATCATATCTCTTCCTGTATATCCGCGTGCCAATCGTAAAACACTCATCGTTGCTTCTGTTCCCGAGTTCACCATCCGGATCATTTCAATGGAAGGAACCCGTTCCATAATGAGTCGCGCTAATTTATTTTCCAGCTCTGTCGGTGCTCCAAAACTTGTCCCTTTTTCGGCTGTCACTTTTAATTGCTCCACCACACGGTCATCCGCATGTCCCAAAATTAAAGGACCCCAACTTAACACATAATCAATGTATTCATTTCCATCCAGATCTACAATCTTCGAGCCTTTACCCGACTCCATAAAAATCGGTGACATGCCTACCGATTGAAAAGCTCGGACCGGCGAGTTTACACCGCCAGGCATTAGCTCTACTGCTTCTTCGTATGCTTCGATCGACTTATTAAATTTTTTCATTGTTTATCCCTCTACCTTCGATTATTTATGTAACCATCTGGCAACATCTTTGGCAAAATACGTTAAAATCAAATCGGCACCTGCTCGTTTCATTGATAAAATCTGTTCCATCACCAGTTCTTCTTCATCGATCCAACCGTTCAGCGCAGCCGCTTTAACCATCGCATACTCTCCACTCACATTATAAGCGACAATGGGAATGTTATAGGTATTCCGAACGTCACGAATAATGTCGAGATAAGATAATGCTGGTTTGATAATTAAAAAGTCGGCTCCTTCATCAACATCGGCTTCCGCCTCCCGAAGCGCTTCTAATCGGTTGGCTGGATCCATTTGATAGGTCTTCCGATCACCGAATTCTGGTGTACTATCTGCCGCATCCCGAAAAGGTCCATAAAATGCGGAGGCATATTTGACCGCATAGGACATAATCGGAATATTTTTAAACCCTGCTTCATCTAAGGCACGGCGAATGACGCGCACAAAGCCATCCATCATATTGGAAGGTGCGATAATATCTGCCCCAGCCTCTGCTTGGGAGACAGCTGTTTTAGCTAGGAGCTTAAGGGATGCATCATTATCAACATCTTGATTGTGGATGACTCCACAATGCCCGTGTGATGTATATTCACATAAGCAAGTGTCTGCAATCACAAGTAAATCGGGAAAGCCATCCTTAATCAGACGTGTCGCTTGTTGAATAATACCTTTCTCACTAAATGCGCCTGTTCCCTGTTCATCTTTATCTTGTGGGATACCAAAGAGCATCACAGCCCGGATACCTTGCTGATCGATAACCGTTATTTCTTCCATTAATCGATCAAGCGAAAACTGGAAAACACCTGGCATCGAGGATACTTCGTTTTTAATATTTTCTCCTTCGATCACAAAAATCGGGTAAAGTAAATCATCTGTCGATAACGTCGTCTCCCTTACTAACGATCTCATTGATGCGGAAGACCGGAGACGGCGATGTCGTTTAAATTCTACGTTTTTATCCATATGTATCTATCCTTTCATCCTTATATAATCGCTCATTTCTGCAATCATTCCTTCGATTGTAAATTCATCCGGAATGATCGTCTGCTTAAAACCTTGTTCTTGTGCAGCTTGTTCTGTCGTCGTCCCGATGCACACACAGACAAGCTGGTCATATTTCCAAACATCGACAAGTTCCACAAATGCCTGTACGGTGGACGGACTTGTGAAGGTAATAAAATCAAGTTTGTTTTGCGACAAGACCGTTTGCAATGCGGCTCGAGCATTTCGATTGATCCCCGTCTCATACACTTCCATTGTTTCCACATCATAACCATGTTTGGCGAATTCATCCGGCAATACAGGCCGTGAGCGATTCCCTCGGACTAATAAAAGACGATTGGCCACGGGGTATTTTTCAATAAACTCCCTTGCCATCGTATCCGCATTATAAGTTGTTGGAATAAACGTCGCCACATAGCCATACTTTTTCAATGCTTGTTCTGTTTTCGTCCCCACAACCGCAATCCGGCAGGAAACTTCCGCAAACTTCTTGAAAAAACAAGCCACTCCATTTGCACTTGTAAAAAACACCCAGTCAAAACGATCGATCGTTTGATCTAATTCCCATTGCCCCGCTTGTGTAACACAGTTTATTTCCAGTAATGGCACGACAATCGGGCGACCACCTGCCTCGGTAATGAGACGTGAAAACGATTGGGCCTGACTTTGTTCACGGGTAATCAGTATTTGTTTATCTTGCAAGTCCATCTTCATGATTTGTTTAACTCCTCATTAACTGCCTGGATGATGGCACCAGCACCTTGGCTCATAAGTTTATCAACCACCAATTGAGCGACATGGGAAGGGTTTTCACCTGCAGCAACCTCATGAATGATAACATCGCCCGCTAGGTTTGATACGGTACAATGCAGTGTAATTTCACCTTGATCGACCGACGCATAAGCTCCAATAGGCGCTTGTTCGCCACCTGCGATCTTTTCCAGCAATTTTCGCTCCGTCTCTACAGCCAATGCCGTCGCTTCATCATTGATCGTAGCGAGCAACGTACGTAATTCAGTATCGTCTGTGCGACACTCAATCGCCAATGCCCCCTGGCCAATTGCTGGAACAAAGGTTGTGGCGGGTAAGTATTCCGTTATATGCCCTTCCGCAATCCCTAACCGTTTCAACCCCGCGACCGCTAAAATAATGGCATCATAATCGCCAGCTGCCAATTGCTCGATTCGAGAACCGACCGTTCCTCTAATCCACTTGGTTTCTAGATCAGGGCGATTGGCTCGGATTTGGGCGGCGCGACGAGTACTACTCGTTCCAATTACCGCACCTGCCGGTAAGGATGCTAATGCCACATGATCCCGAGCTAGATAAGCATCCCGGGCGTCTTCACGAACGGGCATCGCTGCAATCGTAAACGCAGCAGGTAATGTCGGTGGTAAATCCTTCATACTATGTACCGCAAAATCAATTTCCCGATCAGCTAAGGCTTGTTCGATATCCCTTGTAAAAACACCATTTCCGCCCATTTTTGCTAAGGAGACCGTTAGATTTTGATCTCCTTTTGTATCAATTTCTTTGATCTCGATCGGATGCTGGATGTTCGCTTGACGCAATTGGTCGATCACCCCGTGTGCCTGAATCATGGCCAACTCACTCTGTCTTGATCCAATAATTATTTTCCGCACTTTTTTACAACCCCTTTATCACCTAAAAGTGAAAGTTTGATAGTTGACTAAATAAGAGTAAATTAACTAATAAGAATAAAAATGCCGCCGTATTATAAATTGAGATTGGTTTACCACTATACCCAAACACCAGTCTCAGTAGTAAATAAACACTATAGACAACAAATAAGAAAATGGATCCGAGCGTTTTTAAGTCAAACCAATAAAATGGATCTCCTGACACGTGTGCCCAAACGATCCCTAAAATTAAGCCAATTAATAACAACGGCACCCCCATGATAATCGCCCCATAAGAGTAGGTATCCAGCTTGCGCAACTCCGTAAATCTCCACAACCATTTAAAGCCCTTTTTCGACTTTAATAATTGATACTGCAACAGATAAAGGACCGCTAGAATAAATGAAATAGTAAAAAAACCATAGGAAACAATCGCTAATGTAATATGCGTCACTAAAATCTCATGGACAAATTCAGCACCAATTTCGTAGGATAGATGTTGTGCATTAATGGTAATGGATAAAATAAGAATGAAAAAGCTAAATACATTCACAAATAAAACGATAAAATGAATTGGAAACAAATTAATAATGAGTGAAAACGTCAGTAAAATCCATGCATAAAAGAATAGCCCTTCATTTAAAGATAAGATCGGAAAGGATTTTATAATAAATGTTTGGTTATATAAAATCGCTGTTTGCATCGCCCAGACGATGCAAAGCAAACTAAAGGAGATCCGATTTACTTTCCAATTTTTTTTAATAAAATCAAAAAAGTAACCAATTAAGCTTAGACTATAAATGACAAGCATTATTTCATAAAGCCATTTGGACTCAAGCATAGATGGAACTCCTTCTGCAAAGTTAACAAGCCTCTCGATTAATCAGTGAATGACACTCATTCCGCTAAAGGAGAGATTCTTTTTTTGAATTGTTTTTCTTTACCTAATAATTTATTTCGATCAACTTCTTCGCCTACATCTGTTTTGACTTGTTCATCAAGCCCAAAGATATCGATGAACATTTCCAATGATTCAACCGGATGATCTTTATTTGCCAATTCTTTCGCCTGTTTAATAGGCTCTTTAAGGAGCTGATTAACGATACTTGTCGTATGTTTGTTCAACACTTTCTGCTCCCGTTCCGTTAGATCCGGCATTTTTCGCTGGATACTTTCCATTGTTTCTCCCTGAATACGTAATGCCTTCTCACGTAACGCAGTCAAGACAGGAACAACACCTAATGTTCGAATCCAGTCCTTGAATGCTCGTACACTGTCGTGCAGCTCGCCCTCAATCATCTCGGCCGCTTCTTGACGTGACTCCATATTCTGATCAACAACATGTTGCAAATCATCAATATCATATAAAAAGACACTATCCAACTCACTAATTCGTGCGTCTAAATCCCGTGGTACCGCAATATCTACTAAAAACAAAGGATCCCCTTTGCGATGTTTTTGAATCGGCAATAAGTCTTCCTTCGTTAAAACGGATGCTGCAGAAGCGGTAGAACTAATTAAAATATCAGCCTCTTTCATAACCTCGCGCAATTGATCCGTTTGCACAGCTTTCGCATGGAATGGCTTCGCTAACTTTTCTGCCTTGGCCAATGTCCGGTTGACAACCGTAATCTTCGTAGCGCCGGCACCGTGTAGGTTTCTTAGCGTCAACTCACCCATTTCTCCTGCACCTAAAACGACAATCTGTTTATTTTGAATGTTGCCAAATATCTTCTTGGCCAGTTCAACCGCAGCATAACTAACCGATACGGCTTGCTCACCAATGACCGTATCACGGTGTGCTCGTTTTGCAAAAGTGATCCCTTGTTTAAACAACTCATTAAAGATCGTACCCGTCGTCTGTATCCTTTGAGCTGCTAAAAAGGCGTCTCTAACTTGCCCTAATATTTGTGTTTCACCTAGAACCATGGAATGTAATCCAACAGCTACACGAAATAAATGTTTAATGGCGGCATCATTCACTTCAATTTGTAAATATGAAGTGAATGTCTCTTGCTCGATGTCAAACCATTCGGCAAGAAACTGCTTGATTTGATGACGTCCGACATGAATTTGATCAACGACTGCATAAATCTCCGTCCGGTTGCATGTCGAAAAAATCACGTTTTCTAACATGCTCTTCTTTGTATTCAAGTAGAGCATTGCTTCTTCAATTGTCTCCTCAGAGAAGGTTAGCTTTTCTCTGACTTCAATCGGGGTATCTTCATAGTTCAGACCCACTTTTATAATATGCACGTTATCTACTCCTAACGATATTTTTAACCTACACAAATCCGTTTGATAAGTGAATGAATTTCATAATTACCCTAATCAGTCTTATCGATCGCACATATCGTTAAGAATGATCCAACGAAACAATATGGGCTAGCGGTGTGACACTAAACCGGTATTATAAAAATCATTAAAGTGATAAAGATTACTTGTACGGAACATAAACAACATCGCAACCTTGTTAACCATAACTAATAACTATTATATCACAGTCAATCTTGACTTTCTCCTTTAGTTGTGTCCATCATTTGAATCATTTTACCATGTCCCCACCTTGTAAGCGATATGGGTGGTTACCAATTTATACCTGATTCGGCTCGCGAACAAGCTGTTTTCGACTTTTTCCCTGTATTTTAGCGTAAATCATTAACCAATGCGTTTAGTTTCAAGGCGTTTTCCCCATAATGGAGTTACGACACAATACATACATAGGAGCTAATCACATTGAGATATACGCAGCCTTTCTTTACATGGACACACCGTTTTCTAAAGTGGATTATCGTCTGTACTACCGCCATTCTCCTCATTGGTATCGGCATTTATACATGGAGTTTCCTCTTAGGACCGCCGCCATTAGTAAGTGAACAGAATACGATCTATTACAGTCATGATGAGGAAGTCATTGGTGAGGAAAAAGGCTTAGAAAGTCGCTATTGGGTTGATTTAGACAAGATACCTGAACAAGTCATACAAGCAACGATTGCCATCGAAGATAAACGTTTCTATGATCACCATGGATTTGATCTGAAAAGAATCGCCAAAGCAATCGTAACGGATATCAGCAATTTAACATTAAAAGAAGGAGCAAGCACCCTTACCCAACAGTATTCCCGTAATCTCTATTTAACACATGATAAAAAATGGTCACGGAAATTAAAAGAGGCGCTTTACACGGTTCGCTTGGAAATGCATTATTCAAAAGAAGAACTACTCGAAGGGTATTTAAATACCATTTACTTTGGACATGGGGCATATGGAATCGAAGCCGCGAGTCGCTTATTATTCCATAAACATGCCGACGAATTATCATTAGCTGAAGCGACAACATTAGTCGCCATTCCAAAGGGGCCGACCTATTACTCCCCTTTACATCATCCAGAAAATTCCAAAAGGCGACAAAAACAAATCCTTTCCGCCATGCAACAAGAAGATATGATTTCGGAAGAAGAGCAATTTTTAGCGGCCCGGGAACATTTAGTTTTTGAAGATCCGTTGGAAAATGAGCAACAAGTAATCGGACCCTACTTCCAAGATACAGTCCTCCAGGAAGCAAGGGGAATTTTAAATATCGATGTCGAATTAATCAAATCAGGAGGATATCAAATTTATACAACGTTACAGACGGATTTACAAAAACAGCTAGAAGATGAAATCACTCGCCAAATAGACAAGGAAAGCGACATCGAAATTGGTGCGCTCGCGATGCATCCACATACAGGGGAAATAGGCGCCTTAGTCGGGGGAATGTCCTATGAAAAAAGCCCCTACAACCGTGTCACGCAAGCGAAACGAATGTCCGGGTCTACATTTAAGCCCTTTTTATATTATGCAGCTTTAAATCGCAACTATACCGCGAGCACAAAGCTCATGAGTCAGCCAACTTCCTTTGTACTGGAAGATGAGGAAGTATATCAACCGCGTAATTATCATGGCTATTATGCCAATGACTCCATTACACTAGCGCAAGCATTAGCCTTATCCGATAATGTGTATGCCGTTAAAACAAATTTGTTCTTAGGGGAAGGAGTGCTGGCCGAAACCGCTCAAGATTTTGGGATTTCAGGGGAGTTACCTGCCGTTCCCTCGCTTGCTTTAGGGACGGCATCTGTCTCGATCAAAGAGATGGTGAAAGCATATGGCATGTTAGCAAATGGTGGCCATGAGGTAGATGAGCACACGATTGTTAAAATAATCGATCGACATGGGAAAGTGGTTTTCGAAAGGGATCAGCAAACAGGGGAAGCCGTTCTTGATCAACAAACGTCATTTATTTTAACAAAACTGATGACTGGTATGTTTGATCAAAAATTAAACGGTTATATGGATGTGACGGGAGCATCGATTGCTGATCAACTGACACGTCCTTACGCCGGTAAATCAGGAACGACCGATGGGGATAGTTGGATGATTGGTTATAGTCCAACCCTCGTCACAGGCGTTTGGACTGGATACGATGATAATCGACCGATAGAAGTCGTTTCGGAAGCTGCTTCCCCCAAAAAAATCTGGGCCGGATTTATGGAGACTGCGCACCACGATCAACCGCAAACAGATTTTGCCGCTCCCCCAGGCGTCGTTAAAGTACAAGTCGATCCGGAATCAGGCCAACTGGCTACGCCTTACTGTCCGTCTACAAAAGTGATGTATTTCAAAAAAGGGACGGAACCAACCGATCATTGTCACACGCATTTTCCGGAAGGCGAAAAGGAGCTGGAGCCGGATAATGATCAGAAAAGGAAGGTGAATGATGGCGTTTTTCAACGTCTCTTCGATCTATTTACGAATTGAATGAATGTCATAATTACTAAAATCAGCTATACGGATCTAGCTGTAAATAGGGATTATAAAATTCATTAAACAGGAATGAATTTAATAATAGCCAAAAAAAGCAACACCGATACGACATATAGTTAAGAAAGGTTCAACGAAACTATATATTGTATCGGTGTGGTACTAAACCGGTATTATGAAATTCATTAAACAGAAGTAAAGAAGTCGACACAGTTGCATAAGATTTACTTATGCGCTACGTCGACTTCTTTTTTGTCCTAGTAATACATGCATCGTCCATGTATATATATCTTACAAACTCTTTCCTTAAAGTACAAGCATGAACGCCCGATTAATCATTTGTCATCATTTGTTCACAATCACAAAAGTGAGTTTCGCAAGGATTCACTTGAATTTCCCCACATCTCTTCACTGAAATCAGCTAAAAATTCACCAAGCAGTTTTTTGGAATGTGCATCCATATGATCAACAATAATCGTTCCTTTTAATGATTTCTCCATATGGGTGACATGTTGTGCCATCGATTTGTACGCACGTTTTATCGTACGGTCTACACGGAGTTCGCTTCCAGCTACCCCCGCATAATAGGGACCTTGGTCACCGTGCTCTACCGTTACCCAAACAATCCAATATAATAACCCATTCGGAACTTCGTCTTTATTTTGTATATATTTAACCCGACGCTCCACTTCACTACGGGCATGCATTGCGTCCATATCTACATATGCTTTATCTTCATTCGGATCAACGATAATGGATGACATATTCTCAAGTGTGATCGAACCCATTCCATAACCGCCATGCCCGTCTGTAGAATCATCCTTTATAATCGTAAACGATTGGCGTTTCTTTTTATTTGAAGATTGATCTGAATTCAACATAGGACCCTCCTTCTCATTATTCATAAATTAATTGTAGCACAAGACATCCATTACTTTAAGTCGATTGTTTTGTGAGATTAGGTCAACAATTTGTGGGTGATTATTGAGTTACATGAAAAACCATCTTTTTTGTATAGTTTTTTACTAATTCGCTTGTTCATCTGCCGCCGTTGGCACACACTTCGCTTTCCGTGGGCAACCCCGGCTATAAAAGTTTTCTTTTATAGTATTCCTCGGAAGCAGAGAACACTTCCTGCGGGATTTTCGGCTGTTGCTTTTCCCACTGGAGTCTCCGTGTGTGTCAACAGCTAATTTGATTGTTATGATAGATCTTTTGAAAAAAACTGTAGTAATTTCCGTGCCTAAATACATGATTACGGATCGTTAAAAGCCTTTTAATCCTTTTGATGCTGAAACTACGGGCTCGTTAATCCTTTGTTGTACGTAGGCGACATTGTTTTTTGTTGATTATTTTGCTTGTATAGAAAGCTTTTCTACAAGGTGTTTGAGCGGCTTACCTTGGGTCTTATTTCATTCAGTAGGTATCTAGCCTCACCTTGTAATGTTTCGATGGCTTTGCCACCCATTAATGCAACCATAAGAGCACTACGGCTAGAACAGTACGAGCAATAAAAACACCGATTAAAAACGACCTTATTAAACCCAAAAATTCCGATCGAAGATTCTGCTTCGTTTAGAAAAGGTACATTTTTCGTCGGTGTCTATCATGTAAATGCCACTAGAACTCCCCACGTTTTGACAACAGCTGATAAATCTCCTGTTTGGCAGCCTCATCCGTAATGGCCTCGATTCGATCCAATGGGAAATACAATTTATGATCGGTCCGTTTCTTTCTGGAGATCGCTTCAACGACATCTGAATGCTTGGATAACTCCTTTAATTCCCCATTTGGCATTAACAGCGAAAGGGGCACGCGTTCCGCATCATCTGACTGATAAAAATCATACGGGAGGTCGGAGGATGAATCAACTGCAATATAATAGTCGGGATCGATGCCGACCTTTGTAAATAACCGTTGCAATTGTTCCAGGTCATCCGCTTGTTCAGCCGGATCATATTCAATATATTTCAGTAAACGTCGATTCACAAATCGTTCACATAAATCACTCAAAATTGGATCTGCTTCCTCTTGCCATAATTGGAAATAATAATTCGTGATCGATTCATCTAATTTTAAATAGTCCACTAAGGAAAATTGTTGCTTAAAAAAGGAGATGAAATGTGTTGGCTCCAATTTAAATTGATAGTCCATTTCATATAGACGCTTCGCACGGTGGAATATTTTTGTCAAAATGACTTCTGAACTTCGGGTAACGGGATGGAAATAAACTTGCCAGTACATTTGATAGCGTGACATAATATAGTCTTCAACCGCATGCATCCCCGTCGATTTAATCACAATTTGATCTTCTGTCGGACGCAGCACCCGTAAAATCCGTTCCATATCAAAGTGACCATAGCTTACTCCTGTATAATAGGCATCTCGCTGTAAATAATCCATTCGATCCGCATCAATTTGACTCGAAATTAAACTAACGACCAATTTGTCGTGATAAGTCTTCCCAATCACGTCGGCAACGTGAGTAGAAAAGCCACTTTCAACACGCTCGAGAACACGATTTACTTCTGTGTCACCGAGAATAATGGCTTGTGTATATGCTTCATGATCTAATGCAAAGACCTTTTCAAAGGAATGTGAAAATGGCCCATGACCTAAATCATGTAATAAGGCAGCACAAAGACACAGCAAGCGTTCTTCTTGATTCCATTCCGGATATTGCTTAAATTTATGAATGATGCTCCGGACGATTTCATACACGCCTAAGGAATGGTTAAAGCGACTATGTTCTGCACCATGGAACGTCACATAAGATGTCCCCAATTGCTTAATCCTGCGTAACCGTTGAAATTCAGGTGTAGCGATTAGATCCCAAATGACTTGATCACGTACGCGAATATACCGATGAACAGGGTCCTTAAACACCTTTACTTCATCTAGTTGCTGTTGTTTATATTCCACTATTGTTATCACCTGCCTATTCTTAACTTCTTTGTTATATTATATAGGAGAAGTACAAAGTTAAAAAGGATTTCCAATCTAAAGACATACCCGATAGATTAGGTGTATGCACGCACATGCGGTTCACATAAAGGAGAATCATTATGGATCATTGGCAACACATTATGAAGCAGGCGACTTTTCGACTGCTCGACCATTCAAACGAAACAACTTTTCAGCAAAAGGACTATACAGCATTAACTTCCTTCGCCATTGATGATGCCTTGACATTGTCAGTTAGTAATCAACAATCTCCTCCTACCATGCGCTTATGGGTACATGAGGATACGGTTGTTTTGGGAATACCTGATGCACGATTGCCCCATATTGAAGCAGGTATTCAATTGATAGCGGATAGTGGGTATCAAGCGATTATTCGTAATTCTGGCGGACTCGCCGTTGCACTTGATCAAGGGGTTCTTAATATCTCCCTTATTTTACCTCATGTAAAGAAGATATCAATTCATGATGGGTATGAATTGATGTTCCATTTTATACAATATATGCTCCGCGACCTGACGAATGAAATTAAAGCCTATGAAATTGTCGGATCTTATTGTCCGGGTGATTATGATTTAAGTATTCGTGGTGTCAAATTTGCGGGCATTTCACAACGCCGGATTCGAGATGGAGTAGCCATTCAAATCTATCTTGATGTGGAAGGGGACAGCCAAGGAAAGGCGGACTTGATTCAGGAGTTTTACGATGTTAGTTTACGCGGTGAAACGACGAAGTTTAGCTATCCAGATGTGACCCCCCATGTGATGGGTTCCTTATCCGAGCTGCTTGGATTCAGACTGACTGTGGCAGATATGAAGAAAAGGGTCTACCAAACGGTAGAGGAATTAAGCCAACAGATCATTTCATCCCCATTTTCTGAAGCGGAATGGATGACTTTTCAAACCCGCCTCAAGCAAATGGAAAAGCGCAACGAACAGATTGCTGCTTGGCAGTAAAGCGATTCTTTCGAGCACAGCAGTGAAGGATGATCTCAGCTAATAACGAGTGAATAAAGTCGCTCGTATTAGCCGAGATTCACTTATGTTGCTTGTACGGCCGTAATGATTGCTAATTTATAAACATCTTCCGCACTACACCCTCTTGATAAATCATTTACCGGTTGATTAAGCCCTTGTAAAATCGGACCAACTGCTTCAAATCCACCTAACCGCTCTGCCATTTTATACCCAATATTCCCTGCATCTAAATTCGGGAAAATAAAGACATTGGCATCACCTTGTATCGTAGACGTGGGAGCCTTTTGCTCAGCAACACGAGGAACGATAGCGGCATCAAACTGAAATTCACCATCGATAAGCAAGTTCGGATCCTTCTTTTTCGCTAACGCTAAGCCTGCGAGCACTTGCTCCGTTTCCGGTGATTTCGCCGATCCTTTCGTTGAGAAACTAAGCATGGCGACACGTGGATCGACACCAAACATCCTTGCTGTCGCAGCACTTTCAATCGCAATTTCTGCCAAATCCTCATGATCCGGTGCAATATTAATCGCACAATCGCCGAATACGTATGTATCCTCGTCGCGAACCATAATAAACACGCCCGACGTTTTCTGAATGCCTGCTTTTGTCTTAATGATTTGCAATGCCGGTCTGACGGTATCCCCTGTAGAATGAACCGCTCCACTAACTAATCCATCTGCTTGATTCATATAAACGAGCATGGTCCCAAAGTAGTTGGCATCTAATAGGATTTCCTCGGCCTGTTCTTTCGTCGCTTTTCCAGCACGACGATCGACAAACGTATCGACCATGAGATCAAATTCCAAGAATTCTTTAGGATTCACTATTTCACAATTATCAATCGTCACACCTAACTCTTTCGCATGGTGCTTAATTTCCACCGCATCACCAATTAAGATCGGAGTGAGAAGCCTTTCAGCACTTAATTTACTAGCTGCAATTAAAATACGTTCATCTAAACTTTCTGGAAAGACGATTGCTTTCTTAACGCCCTGTAATTTCTCTGCTAATGTCGTAAACATCGTACTCATCTTTATACGCCTCCAATAGTTGTCTTCTTCCGCTTACTTTAAATCGTCACGTTCACTTGATAACCGACTCTTAATCAAGCTTCTTCATTCGATCATAGTCTATTTGTCCCTTTTTTAAAAGTGATCACCCATTGTTAATCACGTAGAGATTCGACAAAAGAATGACATTATATCGATCAAGCTTTCCATATAAGGCCGATAATCCCTTGCCACGTATGAATCAATTCGATATTGGGCATCCTTTTCTAAGATGTATCGGATGATAGCTTTATGATATAGTTACATGGAATGAAATTCATTAACATTAACAAACTATCGAGCAATGAAGGGGAGATATAAAATGGTTGAAGCAGTTGAAACAATGGATGGATGGTACAGTCTTCATGATTTACGTACGATGGATTGGACTTCTTGGAAGCTCACAACAAGTGAAGCGCGTCAGGAAGCGATTACGGAATTCGAAAACTTGTTAGACGAATGGGATGCCGTTGAAGAACGCGAGGAAGGTAGTCATGTCATGTACAATGTCATTGGCCAAAAAGCTGACTTTATGTTCATGTTTCTCCGTCCTACAATGGAGGAATTAGCTGACTTGGAAACAGCATTCAATAAGACGTCATTTGCTACTTTCCTCATTCCAGCTTATACCCATCTATCTGTTGTTGAACTTTCCAAATATCAGCCGCAAAAAGATGGGATCGATCCAGAGACTCTACCCGAAACGCAAGCACGCTTAAAACCAATCTTACCAAAATGGGATCATATGTCCTTTTATCCAATGGATCGACGTCGAGAAGGAAATGACAACTGGTATACATTAGAGAAAGATGCCCGTGGAAAGCTTCTCTATGAACATAGTAAAACGGGACGGAAGTATGCTGGGAAGGTAAAACAAGTCATTACGGGATCGATTGGCTTTGATGACTGGGAATGGGGCGTCACGTTATTTGCCCATGACGTTCTCCAATTAAAGAAAATTGTTTATGAAATGAGATTTGATGAAGCAACCTCCCGTTACGGAGAATTTGGTGCTTTCTTCATTGGAAATCACTTACCGAAAGAAAAGTTTTCCACGTATTTACACATCTAATCTAGATCGATTTCACCAGGCCTTTTGCTGAATAAGCGGAAGGTCTTTTTACTGTGCATAATAAAGCATCTGAAAACATACACATGATAACGGACGATGCATAGGCATATACAGAAGCGAGGTGTATTCTTATGGCTGTTATTCAAGCAACGGAAAAAGATATTGATTTATTAGCCCGTCTTCTCAGGGCCGAGGCGGAGGGTGAAGGGCAACAAGGAATGTTAATGGTTGGTAACACAGGCGTCAATCGGATCTTAGCGGATTGCTCCGACTTTACAGCGATCCGAAATATGGATGATATGGTGTTTCAAAGCCCTGGGGGATTTGAGGCTACACAAAAGGGATACTTTTATCAGCGGGCACGTGAACAGGATAAGCGGCTCGCGCGAAGGGTAATCCAAGGCGAACGTTTTCATCCTGCATCCAATTCGCTCTGGTTCTTTGAGCCTGATGCTGCCTGTCCTGAACAATGGTTCGGGCAATGGAATGTCGGTCGTTATAAAGCGCATTGTTTCTATGCGCCTCTTGCATCGGAATGTCCAGGACTTTATTGAAACATGAGCAATGAAGATTGAAATGGAGGAGATTTGAGCATGAATAATCAGAAAAACCCACAATATACGAACCCGTATCAAGCTTATCCTTATTACTATCCACAAGCATCACAAGCTTATTATCCGAACTACCAAACAAGGCAAGTACCACAACCGAACACAAATAACCAAGACATGTTACCGATCGAACAATCGTATATTGAAAATATTCTGCGACTCAATCGTGGGAAACATGTATCTGTTTATATGACATTTGAAAACAATCAAGAATGGAGTGCAAAAATTTTTAAGGGGGTTATCGAAGCTGCGGGGAGAGATCATATTATTTTAAGTGATCCCGAAACAGGGAAGCGTTATTTATTACTTATGGTATATCTTGACTATATCACCTTTGATGAGGAAATTAATTATGATTATCCTTATGATGGAACAGACCAATTCTCAAATTACGCACCACGATAAGATGTGAACTGATAAAAAAGGGCCATGGGTGAGCCGAACCGATTATCACTTATGGTCCCCTTTTTTACCCTTCATGAGACTGGCCTAAAGGAGCGATTGCATGAGGCATCCATATGAAAGGCTTATTCGAATTGAAATAACCTCGATCGCCTTGGCAGCTTTCATCGGGTTATTCGCATTCTTTCAAGGTTATACCCTACTCATCTTCCTTGCTGTCTACTTGATCGCACTTAGCTTAGTCTGTGGAGCTTTAATCGACTGGTCGACACACCAAAAAACGCAAGCAAGTAAACAGTTCCTCCGGGCGATTGTTCTATTTATACTCACTACCTATCTCTTTATAAATATTTAACGACCGTATAACCGAGCACAATCCAGCCGACTAAAAAGACAACCCCACCAATTGGGGTAATCATCGCCAACCACTTGGCCCCTGAAGTGGAATAAAGGTAGAGGCTACCTGAGAACAAAATAATCCCAACAGCAAACAACCAGCCCGTCCATGTCATGCTCACACTCTGTATTTTTGAAAATAATAGAGCGGTTACGAATAGGGCCATGGTGTGGAACATTTGATAATGGACTGCCTTCTCCCATATTCCCAAGGATTTCTCACTAACCTTTCCCTCCAACCCATGGGCTCCAAAGGCACCCAATGCTACCGCTAGAAATCCATTAATAACCCCGATCACTAAAAACAACTTCATATTATCCCGCCTTCCCTTCCTATTCCGTTAAAAATCAAATAGTGAACCTGTGTCAATCTCTTTATCTGCGTGAATCGGTGGTGCTTGAGCTTCTTGCTTAGCGGTCACCGTACGTTTAGGCTGGTTTCCCTCCATCATCGCCTTCATTTCTTGCTTCGTTATGCCTTTTCCGTGATCCACACGCTGTTCAGATTCTTCATCTAAGATCAATTCACATAGTAAATGAACCGCCTCAATATGTTTAGCCAGCTGATTTTGATTGGCTTGTTCCGCTTTCGCTAAGTGTAATTTCTCTTGCATCTTCTGAATAATCACATCCGTTGCGATCGCCATGATGAATCCCTCCCATTTCATTGAATCAGATACTTCTAAGTATACCATGTTCGCTTGTAGATTTAATACCAGATACATCCCCATAAAAAAAGACACCATGCAAAAAAAGCCCAGGAAGGTTACCGAGGCCAATCATGCCTTACTCTATTGGATTTTTTTACATAAAAGAAAGCAAAGTGCTTACAACGCATACCATATTAAACGGTTTTTTTCTCCTACATTACTAAAGCGATGATCGTACCTAGTCATTCTCACCTAACGCAATATTACGCCTCGTTTTTAGTCATTGGCTGATGATCCAGTTCTTCTTCATAGCGTTCGTACATCCATTGCAGAAACTCTATTTCTTTCTCTTGCAATCCCCTACCAAGCTTCTCTCTTGTATTGTCACATACTTCTAAAAAGCTCTTCATAACGCTAAGATTCCCTCCCTAAGAAAAAGAGTTCATCGCTATAGTTCTTTTCCTATTATAACTTCTAGTTTTTTGAAAATCAATAGGAAAATGAAACTATATTCACTTTTTCCAATACAAATAGCCACTCTACATGAATCATATAGAGTGGCGAGTAGCCTTGAATTGACCGCTTTATGCTTTATCATGCGCGACTTATCTTTCGATTGCCTCGCGAATAATCGAAGCCTTTCCTTCTACAAAGGGTTGCCACATACCTAAAATTGGCTTGCTTGATAAAATAACGACAATGGCTGCTGACACAGCCCCAACACCAATTAAATCAATGATTCCTGTTACCTCAAACAAATTAGTTTCTCGGAAGAATTGAATAAAGAACCCGTGTAATAAATAGACATATAATGTACGCGATCCGAGCTTCGTCATCCCCATTTCTTTCACGGGAACCCAAGCCAACACACTAATTGCCATCATCGTTGACGTAATATAAACGAGTAAGCGAGCAATCCCACCGTATTCCGGCATTCCCAGGTCCACATATGATTTAGATGCTAACAACCAGCCAGAATTAATTTCTGGTGCGTAATGAATCGCCACTGCTACAATAACCATGGTTAATAAGCCTAGGACCTTGACGCTTCTTCGTTTGATAAACATCAAATGATCCTTTGTAAGCCAATATCCTGTTAAAAAGAAGGGGAAAAAGACAAACGTACGTGATAAACTAAACGTATGCCCTACATCACCAATATAGCCAATCAGTAAACCAATTTGGATGGAAATAGCGATACTTAATAGAGGTGGCATTTTTTTGAACCACGATAATAAAATATGCCAGCAGAACAAACTAAATAAAAACCATAAAGACCAGTGCGGATAGAATATACTCGCTAACCAGTCTGTTTTCCCGATATAAAAATAATAGCCTGTATAGAGTAATTGGAAGATCACATAAGGTACAAGTAATTTTTTAGCTAAATTAAGCACATATTCCTTCGTCCCTGATCCTTTTGCAAAAAAGCCTGACAGAAATATAAATGCCGGCATACTAAACGTATACACCCACATATATAATGTATTTATCCCATGTGAGTCACCGACGAACGGTTGAATCATATGACCGAAAACAACGAGGAAGATTAATACTACTTTCGCGTTGTCGAAATATGGATTTCTATCCATTTATCTCACCCTTTGTCTGAATAACTCTTGATCTTATTTACATTATACCCCCATTACATGGGACAAATACAGAAATCTGGCTGATTTAAAGAGATTGTTACTAGACTGTAATGCTCATTGCTGAATGGTGACAGGTTGTAACAGTCGTAATGTGGCTACTTACGCTTCTGACAGTGTTTGTCTGTGCATCTTTTACAAAATAGGCTCGTTATCGTATAGTAGATAGTCAGATTCATTGAAGGTTCAGAAAGGAAGTGAATCCATTTGAATATTACGCAGGGAATCCGTGCCTATCTTGATATGACGAAGAAGATTCAGATGAAACTAAACTGGAAAGCGGATAAAAGAATAGCGATGATTCTTGCTTCAGTTTATATCCTTAATCGGCAAAATTTCCAGTATAATCGTTTCGCCTATCTTATCGAGGAACTCCATCATTCTGTAAATAAGTCTGGTTATATGTCCAAGGATTTTACATACTTTTATGCCACTGTCATCGATGTGCATGCCCTGAATTTGGAAGGAGCCATCCCTTACTATCTTGATGTTTATGGCGAATTAAAGAAAGGGAATTTCCCAGCAGGTAAATATACTTATTTATCGAGTTTTATAGTAGGGGGGAAAAGCGATGTTGGGTCCGATACATTGGCAGTCATACATGGTGCAGATGACATCTATCAATCGTTGAAACAGAGATACCGGTTCACCACGGATGCCAGGCAATACCCCTTCGCCACCATGCGAGCAGCGGAGAAACAATCTCTTCCGGAGCATGATCAAGTGTTTTTTTATCAGCAATTAAAGAAAAGGCGCTTTTCCCGTGGTCGTAACTTGCTTTCATTAAGCCAGATCCTCACATTAGATACAGAACATGACCGTGATACATTAGTTCAACGGGCGGAATATTTCTTTAGTAATTTCATCGACATGAAAATTGATCCAAGACCTAGTTTATATCCTCTATTCGGGTTGCTCGCTTTATTGCCTGCGGGTACTGTACAACTTGCGCTGATTTCAGAGATCCATCAGCAACTCAATCAAGAGAAGTTGTTTAGGCACCATAAAGATATAAGCGCACTGCTGTCGGTAATACTGTTTGTTGATAACACAGCATATCATCCTTATTTAGTCGATATGTTAATCTACTCCATATTTGATCAACTGGAGGAGGATGCTAAGGGGGATCTCTTTAACTTCCGCAACTTCTTACCATTTGAATGAATTTTATAATGGCCAAAATCGGCAACATCGATACGATATGTAGTGAAGAACGGATCAACGAAACGATATGTTGTATCGGTGTTGCACTAAATCGGTATTATGAAATTCATTAATTTCAATGATACTTCATGAGGGATTAAACAAGGACGAAAAACGAGCTCGGTGGAGGCGCAGCTCGTTTTTCGTCCTTCTATCTATTGTGGTGCTCCCGGTTCTTCCTGTTTGGAAGAAAACCAACCGACTACCGCAATTCCAACTAAAACGCCATAAAATAGCAGTGACCAAATGGTCGATTGGGGAAAGTCATGTGGGATTAGCATGATATCTTCATGTGCGAGCACTAAGACGCCCAGCTTCACCCCGACCCAACCAACAATAACGAAAGCGGCCACTTCTAAACCAGGACGTTTCGCTAATAAATCGACGAAGATATTCGCCGCAAACCGCATAAAGATAATTCCGATCATACCACCCGCGAAAATCACAAGGAATTGTCCACCATCAAGACCACCAATTGTGAATAACCCTGTCGGAGGTAAAGCAACCGCGATGGCTACTGCTGCTAAAATAGAGTCGACGGCAAACGCAAGATCCGCGATTTCTACTTTGACAACGGTCATCCAGAAACTACTTCCATTCCCCTTTACTGTTTGCTCTTTTTCCATGCCAAAAAATCGGTCATATAAGTTTTTCAAGGCAATAAATAATAAGTAAATCGCTCCGAGTGCCTGTACTTGCCATACATCAACAAGAAACGAAATGATAAATAAGGATCCAAAACGTAGGACAAATGCCCCCACCAACCCATAAAAGAGTGCTTTCTTTCGCTCCTCATCTGGGAGATGCTTCACCATGATTGCTAGTACAAGCGCATTATCCGCCGCCAGCAATCCTTCAAGGCCAATTAACACAACGAAGACCCATAAATACTCGATTAACAACTGCATGTCCATTTTGTTTCTCTCCCTTTGCAACAAAAGTGATCCTCTGAATAGATAAAGGCCATAAAAATAGCGAGACCTTTACCTATTCACGGTAAAGGTCTCGCTAACAACTTTCGTTGCCAAGTAAGCCGGAGAATTAATTCTCGTATTGACGACTTAGATTGTGCAGCTACTCCCCTTTAGGAAATATATATTACCTATATTAAAACCCTTTTGACGAAACTTGTCAATGATTTAAACAATCGTTCCCATACATGAGGTCCTTTTACAAGGTTACTCCTTTTCAATCAATTCATGCATGATTTGTTCCATGGTTGTCTGTAACTCAGCTAATTCGGCATTGCTTTCTGCATGGCTTTCACCACAAACTCCGTAATAACATTTGATCTTCGGTTCTGTTCCAGAAGGACGTAAACAGACCCAACGATCTCCTTCGAGTAGAAATTTAATTACATTTTCTTTCGGTAAATGGATGGGCTCTGTTCGATTGGTTTCCCCGATTACCGTACGTTCGCTCGTTAAATAGTCTTCCACCTTTTCAATGTAAAATCCTGAGATCGTAGATCGTGGCGTAGCTCGAAAGTGCTGCATGAGCGCTTCAATTTGTGCCGTTCCTTCGATTCCCTTTAACGTGAGTTGGGTTATCCCTTCTACATAGAATCCATGTTTCTCATACAGTAGATCAAGCGCATCAAGTAATGTTTTGCCTTGTTTCTTCCAGTAATCAGCCACTTCACAAGCCACCATGGTCGCTTGGATCGCATCTTTATCGCGAGAGATACTACTGATTAGAAACCCGTAACTTTCTTCAAATCCAAACAGGAATTGCTCACCCGTCTCCTCATATTGTCTCATCTTTTCACTAATAAATTTAAAGCCTGTTAAGGTGTTCACGATTTCCACACCATATTCTTCAGCGATAGCCTTCCCTAATTCTGTCGTGACAATCGTTTTTAAGACACGTCCATTTTCTAATTGTGATGCACTACTATGAGAAAGCAGGTAATCCAATAAAAGGACCCCAATTTGATTTCCCGTTAAGACAACATATTCCCCTTGTCCATCTTTTACGGCAACACCTAATCGATCAGCATCTGGATCGGTTGCCAGTAAAATATCCGCATGATGTCGCTCCCCTTGTTCCATTGCTAACGTAAAGGCTTGTCCTTCTTCCGGATTGGGCGACGTAACCGTAGAGAACTCTGGATCGGGAATAATCTGCTCTTCTACCACATGAACATGATGGAACTGTAACTGCTCTAATCCTTTCATAACCAGGTCAAAACCCGTTCCATGTAGAGGTGTAAATACGATGCTCAAATCTTTAGGTTGCTGCTTGGCAGCTGCATCTAATTTAGATGATCGTGTTAATTGTTTTAAATACGCTTGATCAATGTCACGACCAACCCAATATAATAGTTCTTGATCTTCTAATGCTTGCTCCTCCATGACAGGTACCGTTAAGCCGTCCTCTGATTGCTTGACGGCTGCAATCACTTCACTCGCTTCCTCTAATGTTAATTGGCCACCCGCTTCATTATAAACTTTAAACCCATTATACTCAGGTGGGTTATGACTAGCCGTAATCATGACGCCGGCAACCGTCTGTAGATGACGGACAGCGAACGATAATAATGGCGTTGGATGAAGTGTCGTAAAGATATACGTCTTAATTCCGTGGACTCCTAGTACACGAGCAACTTCTAAAGAGAAGGCCTCCGACATATACCTTGAATCATACGCAACCACCACTCCGCGTTCCCGATAATCTGTATGTACTGATTTTAAATAGTTTGCTAGTCCATTAATTGATTTTCTAATCGTGTATTTGTTCAACCGGTTCGTTCCTGGCCCTAGAATTCCTCGTACGCCACCAGTCCCAAATGCGAGTTCTTGATGAAAGGCTTCTTCAAGTAATGCATCATTGCCTTTTAAATCAGCTAGATCCTGCTTTAAGACCGGATCAAGATCTTTATGTGTCACCCATTTATGATATTCCTTTTTCCAACTACCCACGTTCATCTCTCCTTCTTACAAAACGATGTGTACCCTGATTTTACCATATCTTTATCGGATGATACAGTCTAAGTCTTGCAGATGCAACGCACTGTCAAGATAGGTATGTAAAAGTTTATTTATTCCTCCGTTAGGATATAATGGTAGTGTACAACTTTATACCTATATGAATTTCATAATACGGGTTTAGTGCAACGCCGGTACAACATACAGTTGCGTTGAACCGTTCTTAACTGTATGTTGTACCGTTATTGCTGGTTTTGGCAATTATGAAATTCATTCACCTATCTATTCTATACGTGAAACGGTAATATAGAGAATAATAGTTTTCTGACTCGCATAGAGTATTTCGACTATAAGCGTACCGTGAGACCATTACGAACAAAAGGTTGTGAACAGATTGCAAAATAAACGTTGGTTCCAGACACTGGTTTTGTTGATACTCGTCTTTTTATTAGTTCTATTAATCTCTAAAACGAGTTTTATTTTTTATCCGATGAGTCAATACATCGGTGCTGTCGCTATTCCGATTATCGGAGCTGGCATTCTTTTTTATTTAACGAAGCCTGTCATGCACTTCTTTGAAAACAAGTTAAAAATACACCGGATTCTAGCCATCCTACTTGTATTTCTAATTCTCACTTGTCTTTTATTTCTATTTATTTTGTACATCTTTCCCATCGCACAACATCAAATCGAGAATCTTATCCATAACATTCCGAAGATGGTCACAGGTACACAAAATTTAATTCTCTCCTTGCAATCCAATCAGATCATTATTCCTGAACCAATTAATGACGCGATTAATGACTTTATGAACAATATTCAAGTGTATGTAGAGAATTCAGTCAGCTATTTGTTCGGATTCATTACACATCTCGTCACATTAGTAGCTTCTCTCTTTCTGATCCCGTTCTTTTTATTCTTTATGTTAAAAGACGGTGATAAACTCGTGCCTTTTATTACACAAATCTTTAAAAAGAAAAAGGCCGATAATATTAAGAGTTTATTGAGTAAAATCGATATTGTGTTAACTGCCTTTATCCAAGGACAACTCATTGTTAGCTTTTTCCTAGGTATCTTATTATTTATTGGTTATTTGATCATTGGCTTGAATTATGCACTAACAATTGCTCTCTTTGGAATGCTCATGAATGTGATTCCCTTTCTCGGGCCCTTCCTTGCGGTTATTCCGGCGCTCCTTGTCGCTTTCTTTCAGGACCCTATTATGGTCGTTTGGGTTGCGATCATTACATTGATTGCCCAACAAGTTGAGAGTAACTTAATTTCGCCGAATGTCATGGGCCGCGTACTTGCCCTGCATCCGTTAACGGTAATTACCGTGATCTTAGCGGCAGGTAGTATTGCTGGATTCCTCGGAATCTTATTTGCAGTACCTTTCTACGCTGTCGTGAAGACCATATTTGCACACATTTATCAAACCTATGAACATTCGCATGATGATAAAGCAGATTCTCTTCTTTAATCGATACGTTCACTTGTTTTTTAGTATCCAATCGAATTAAACTAGCATGAAGGGGTGAATAGAAATGACAACCATGAAAGAGCTCAAAGCAACGCTTGCTGAGCTAAAATCAGACTATATACGCATTCAGGAAGACATGGATAAATTAGAGTTTGTTGGAGGTAGAGTGTCTTCTGCCGAGGGACAGCTCATCCAATTAGAAGAGGAAATTGCTGCACTAAATAAGCAGATTGACCTATTGGAGTCCAACGCGTAAAACGCAAAAACGGCTTTAGCGCCTTATCGATCAGGTGCTAAAGCCGTTTCTATATGAATGGGATCACCCTACTTGTTGTTCCCATTCCTTTGTATTTCTATCTTCTCTTTAATCTTCTCATTTTCCTTACGCGGTGGTGTCAAACTGACAATAATATCACCATCCCCAGTCATCAGACGTATATCCTCCGTATAATACCTAACTTGCCCTGATGGCTTGATTAAATATAAAAAGACAGTGGATTCATCCTTTTCCTCTATATATCGTTTATACCCATATTGCGGGGTGATTTTCGTTTGCCGGAAAACATAGCCTTCATTTACTTTACTCATTAAGTCGACCATTGACATGTTTTTTCTAAATAAAACTTGACCGCCAACTTGATCGACCGTATCTGTTAAACTATTTTCATCCTCTGTAAAAGGGCTGACTTTAAATACATTTGTACGTCCATATTCCGGCATGAATGTCGTACAGACTAACGCGTTATAAGAATGAGATTCTGATGCCGTAATTAAATAATCATATGGGATTGTATTTAAATTATATTCTGTCTGCTCGGAAAGCATTTCCCCATGATAAAAGGGCACGCCATTATTTCGAGCATGACGTAATTTTTGCCAAGATGAATCAATCATCATGACTGGTGATTTTGTTTTCATCAATGATTTGGCAAGCTCTACCGTAAATTGATTACTCCCGACAATTAATGTGCCTGGTTTTCCTTCCATGGATAAGTTGAGCTTCTTCGCTAACCAACCAATTGAAAATCCATGTGCCACAACCGTAAAGAACACAAGCGCAAATGTTAAGGTGAGTAAAATACCTGCATCTTCATAGCCAGCATTTCCTAACATATTCGCAAAATAACTGGAAAGGGTTAAAGCGACGATCCCTCTGGGCGCGATCCAAGCAACCAATGCCCTTTCATTGAGCTTTAAATCTGTCCCGATTGTTGATAGAAAGATAGACAAGGGTCGAACGGCGAACATCATTAATAAAACATACCCGATAATATTAGGGCTGAAAATCTGTAATAAAGTCTCTACTTGTAAGGAAGCAGTTAGCATAATGAAGATAGCCGAGATTAACAAAATGGAAATATCTTCTTTAAAGTGACGCATATCTGCCACCGAACTTGTTCCGGTATTCGCTAATGTCATTCCCATTGCTGTAACAGATAGTAGCCCTGTTCCATGTGTGATCTCATCGACAATGGTAAAGCAAAGAATGACCGTGATAAAGACAACAGGTGACTTTAAAAACTGGGGTACATACCCATTATCATAAGACCAGGCGATAAACTTCCCACACGCCCAACCGAGAATAACCGCCAAAAGGGCAACGACAAAGAACATGATTAAAGCGATTCCGCTTGGTGATTTACCTGTTATATACGTGATGATTTCAAAAGCAAAGACAGCTAATAACACACCAATTGGATCAACGATAATCCCTTCCCACTTGAGTATCTTCGCTGGTCGTGGCCTTAATTTTGATTGACGAAGCAAAGGCATGATGACCGTGGGTCCCGTAACAATAAATAATCCCCCAATAACAAAGGCGACTGTCAATGATAGCCCTGCTATATAATGCGCTGTTAACGAGCCAAGAATCCAAGCGATAAATGCTCCGATGGTGGCAATTCGGAAAATAGGTCTTCCCAGTCCCCGAAGTTCTTTGAATTTTAAATTTAAGCTACCTTCAAATAGAATGATGGCTACAGCGACAGAAATAATGGGATCATAGAGGCTTCCAAAATCTCGCTCCGGGTTAATCAGACCGAGTACCGGTCCTACGATTAAGCCCGTAATGGACATGATCACAATGGCAGGCATTCGATAACGCCATGCGACCCACTGTGAGCCAATACCTAATAATCCAATTAACATAATGGTTATCAATATAGACGGAACCATAACTATACCCCCTAAAAGGAATCGTTCAGATCTTCATTTCTATTCCCTTTTTATATCTTGCAAATTAAATATAAAGATCATTGTAAACGGGAATGAATGGAATGTAAACCGTTTTTGCCTTAAATATTACCCGCAATTATATTCCCATTATATCGAATTATCTTTTAAGTCTTCCCACTCCGCTTAAGCATGTTTTATCTTTCAGTTACGCACCTTTTAATGATCGATTAGGGTTCTCCTTAAGTGCCTTCCATTTGATTTCTTCTCTCCCCTTTAAATCATTGTTAAACAGTTGGAATACAATCTAGATTTATTATATGGTACGATGGGTTTGAAGAGGGGTGAACCATTTGATCGTCAAAGAAAAAGATATCTTACAAACTTATTTTGGTTATGAATCGTTCCGACCTGGACAGGAAGAAACGATCAATCATGTATTACATAGAAATAACACACTTGCCGTGATGCCAACTGGTGGCGGAAAATCACTCTGTTTCCAAATCCCCGGCCTATCGCTAGATGGAACAGCAATTATTATTTCTCCACTTATATCCCTAATGAAAGACCAAGTAGATGCACTCCAATCTCTTGGCATTTCAGCAACCTATATCAATAGTTCGCAAACCATGGAAGAGCAACGTGAACGATTAAAACAAGTGGCAGCAGGGCATTATAAATTTCTCTATGTCGCACCGGAGCGATTTGAATCTGCTTATTTCACAAATTTAGTCAGCCGAATTCGTCTCTCCTTAGTCGCCTTTGATGAAGCGCATTGCATCTCACAATGGGGACATGATTTTAGACCGAGTTATCGCTCCATCTTACCTAATCTAAACAAACTCAAAAATATCCCGGTATTTGTGGCGTTAACGGCAACCGCCACAGAAGAAGTCATTCATGACATTCAAAACTTGCTCCATATCGATGATACACATGTGATTAACACCGGATTTGAACGTGATAACCTATCCTTTCACATCGTAAAAGGGCGAGATAAAACAGCTTATGTTCGATCTTTCCTACAAGAACATAAAAATGAATCGGGTATTATTTACACCTCTACACGAAAACAAGCGGATTCATTATATGATTTATTAAGTAAACGCGGCATTCCCGTTGAAAAATATCATGCTGGCTTATCTGAAATCGAACGCCAGCAAGCGCAAACCGCTTTTATCCATGATGAAAAGTCTGTCATGATCGCGACAAATGCCTTTGGAATGGGGATTGATAAATCAAATGTCCGCTATGTTATTCATTATGCCATGCCAATGAACATCGAATCCTATTATCAAGAGGCTGGACGTGCTGGACGTGACGGTGAGGCGAGTGATTGTATCTTACTGTTTTCACCACAAGATGTGCAATTACAAAAGTTCTTAATCGAACAATCACAAATGGATGATGCCGCCCGATTAGGCGAATATCGAAAACTTCAATCGATGATTAATTATTGTCATACCCATAGTTGCCTAACCGCCGCCATCTTAAATTACTTCAATGATACAAGTTCCGAATACCGTTGTAATCGTTGTAGTAATTGTTTACATCGACAAGAAAAAACAGAAATCACCCAAGAGGCACAAATGATCTTATCTTGTGTAAAACGAATGGGTGAACGGTTCGGCGTTACCATGACAGCAAAAGTGTTACGTGGATCAAAAGACAAGAAGATTTTATCATTCCGCCTGCATAAATTGTCGACATATGGAATTTTAGCTGCGTATACAGAAAGGGAATTAATCGAGCGGATCAACTTTCTGATCGCCGAAAACGTCCTTTCAGCTGAAGAAGGTAAATTTCCAACGCTGAAGCTCAATCAAAAGTCTGTTGATGTGTTAAAAGGAAATCAACCCGTTTGGATTTTCACGGAGCCGATTCCAACGAATGAAGAAGTCGATTATCACGAAGGGCTCTTCACCATCCTCCGTACTTTACGGAAGAAAATTGCCGATGAAAAAAACGTTCCTCCGTATGTGTTGTTTTCTGATGCTACACTAAGGGATCTATGCCGTTACTTTCCCAAAACAGAAGAAGCTATGTTAGAAATCAAAGGGATTGGTGTGAAGAAGTACGAACAATATGGGGAGATCTTTATGGAGACCATTCAAACGTGGATGAATGAACATCCAGATGTGGTGCCGAAAATCAAGGTTGCGCATGCGTCTGTCGGGAGAACAAAAGTAAGATCAACGAACAGTGAAGCTAGCGGACCAAGCCATATCACAAGTTACCAGATGTTCTCATCCGGAAAGTCACTAAAGGAAATAGCCGTCATTCGTGATTTATCACCACAAACGATTGAAAGGCATGTTTTTAAAGCCTATCAAGCAGGCTATTCAATCGCCTGGGACATCTTCTTTAATCAAGCCGAAGAAGCGGCCGTCTTAACCGTCTACGAAGAGGCTGAGGAGACTTCCTTAAAATCGCTGAAAGAAGCACTTCCTGATGAATATGATTATACAACGCTTAAAGCTGTTTTAGTGAAAAATGAATTGCTATAACTCGTATCAACACGTGTAAAAGCCTGCTAGAAGTTCATCTAGCAGGCTTTTATTGATCCTATATATCGAATGCCCATGTACCTTTACGGAAGACAGCCTCTGTACTTCCATCTTGTTTGACACCATCAATATCTAATTCCTTCGAGCCGATCATGAAATCAACGTGTGTCAGACTATCATTGGCTCCGTGCTCATCAAGCGCTGCCTTATCCATTGATGAACCATCTTCTAAATTCGTTGGATAGGCTTTTCCTAACGCAATATGGCAGGACGCATTCTCATCAAACAATGTATTGTAAAAGGTTAATCCTGATTGTGAGATTGGTGATTCATCAGGAACGAGTGCGACCTCGCCTAAACGCCGTGCACCTTCATCTGTATCTAATAAATGTCGTAAGGCGTCTTCCCCCTGCTCCGCTTTAAAATCAACCACTTTTCCTGCTTTAAAAGTCATACTAAACTGATCGATAATCGTGCCCCCATAGTTCAATGGCATGGTACTCGTCACGGTACCTTCCACCTTATACTTATGTGGCATACAAAAGACTTCTTCTGTCGGCATATTTGGGTTGAATGTAATTCCAGACTCGGATACGGCTGATCCACCTTGCCAAATATGCCCTTTCGGTAGGCCAATCTCCAAATTCGTTCCCGGTCCAGTAAAGATTAGTTTCTCGTAATTCTTGTCATTCAATAACTTTTCAGCTTTGCTTAATGCTTCATTATGAGCACCCCATGCTGCAATCGGATCTTCTTTATCAACACGGACTATTTTCACGATGGCCTCCCATAAACTCTCCATTGCTTCCGCTCGGGACTTATTCGGGAATACCTTTTGGGCCCATTCTCCTGTTGGGATGGATATAATTGACCAGGTAATCTTGTCATTCATAATAAAGTCTTGAAACTTCGTCATCTTTTCTGCCGATGCTTTATTTGCTAAGGCAACACGTGATGGATCAATATCCGTTAGTAAATCCGGATTTGTCGAACTAATCGATAACAATGCCGCCCCATCTTCGGCATAATCATTATGCAACATAACACGCCAATCTGGGAAGTCTGCCAATACCTCCTCAGGGGCATGCTCGTATTTCAACAACGTTAACGCATCATCTGACCAATTGACATGTACATCCTTCGCCCCTAATTCATAAGCCTTACGTACGACAATTCTTGTGAAATCGGCGCCTTCAATTGATGAGTTAATCATCAACGCCTGTCCCTTTTGTAAATTAACGCCTGTGCGTAATGCTAATTCTGCATATTTTTCTTTCGTATGTTGATCGACCATGATGTCGCCTCCCGTATATTCGTAATCGCTCTCATTCTACTATTATTCCACAATAAATGGAAATTACCAACTATTCCTCTTTTGTTAACGATTTTCATAATCCCTATTTATAGCTATACTCTTAGCTCGTTATGGTAATTATGAAATTCATTTTTGTTCATGGTTTTTTTATTTTGCTCGATAGGTTCATTGTGATATGATAACATGAGTTACTATTTGTAATCAGAGGGACAAATGGTTATGTTGGATGAACATAGAAAGAGGTGATGACGATGGAACAGGAATTATGTCCTCGGTTTGAAGCGGCTATGGAAATGATTAGCAAACGTTGGAATGGACTGGTTTTATCTGAGTTACTAAAGGGGAAAAAGCGCTTTTCAGAAATGGAATCCTATTTACCGATTAGTGGAAGACTCCTTTCGGATCGATTAAAACTGCTTGAAAAAGAAGGTATTGTGATTCGTACGGTATACTCAGAATTTCCCGTTCGAATTGAATATTCATTATCCAAAAAGGGGCAAGCCCTTGAACCCGTTATTCGTGAACTTCAACAATGGGCCGAAAACTGGGTTGAGTTGGAGTAGGATCACATGAAAATAGGATGGAATCTTAATAAAGAATGGTGATCACTATTAAATTATTATTCGTTATGATCGGTGGGTTCTTAGGTACCTTATCACGGTATGCTCTTGGGGAATGGCTTCCCACATATGATGGTTTAGTAATCAATCTAGTCGGCTGTTTGTTCTTAGGTTGGTTTTTTACGTATGTCGATCAACATAAAAGAATAGATCCCATACTCGTGGTATCCGTTGGTACCGGGCTCATTGGTTCCTTTACTACCTTCTCCACCTTTTCACTTGAAACAGTGACATTAATACAAAGTGGAGCTTTTTTGTCTGCTCTCTTTTATGTGTTCACAACCATCTTTGGTGGCTTATTATTTACGTATATAGGCTTTCATATTGCGCTGAGGAATAAGGGGGGCGAGTCCCTATGATTTGGATCATTGGATTAGCGGGTTCGCTTGGAGCAGCCCTCCGCTTTTTATTAGGTCAAATCATAATGAATAGGGGCGGGACGCTTGCTGGGTTTCCCCTTGCTACATGGCTGATCAATGTGACAGGATCCTTTGCGCTTGGTTTGCTCGCTAATCTTCATGAGATGAACCTCGTGAGTCATTCGATCTGGTTGATCTGCGGTGTCGGATTTTGTGGCGCCTATACGACATTGTCTACCTTTGGATATGAATTGATAACGTTAATTCAAGCGAATAAAATAGCGATTGCGGTGCTTTATATGACACTATCCATTGTACTCGGGATTCTATTTGCTGCCATTGGCCTGCTCATTTGACCGTGGCTCCACCCCGAAGCTATGAGCATGAGGCGGAGCCACTCTTCTTTAATGATCCCATGGATAACTCGTTCCAAACGTGGCAGCCATTTCTTTCGACTTTTTCCGCCGTTCATTGCGATGCTCTGCTCGTATTGGAGCATCCGCATGGAGTTTTTTCTCTTGCGCGGTCTCTGGATATACGGCAGGAACAGGGATGGGCTTTCCGTTTCCATCAATCGCGACAAAGGTTAAAAAGGCAGTCGCACACACTTTACGCTCCCCTGATAAGAGATCCTCTGTTACGGCTTTAATAAATACTTCCATGGATGTTTCGTGTGTCCACGTCACAAAGGCTTCCACGCAAATGGAGTTCCCCGACATGACAGGGTGTAAGAAATCAACCGAGTCAGTCGATGCGGTGACAACAGATTTCCGGGCATGCCTAACTGCTGCAATGGCTGCGACATCATCCACATGCGCCATTAGTCGGCCACCGAATAAGGTACCTAAGGCATTTGTATCTGGCGGTAGAACATGAGATGTTTTTACTGCGAGTGAGTTTGAACAAGATTTTGCTTGCATAGATCATGAATCCTCCTTGATGATTTCCATTCACTTAACACCTGTTTCCTTTTTTATAAAATCGGTGATAATAATCGAGATATCGACTCCTTAAAGCGAATTCCTAATGAACGTTTATTATACAATTTCTCCGTCATTTGTGTTGACAGTGTAATATCATGTTCAAACGCCTCGACTAATAATTGGGCAATCGCCTTATCATATAAGAATGCATTCACCTCAAAATTCAAATTAAAGCTGCGTACATCAATATTTGCTGTTCCTACGGATGATATCTTCCCATCGACTACGATTGTTTTCGCGTGTAGGAAACCATTTTGATACATATACGCTTCCGCCCCTGCTTTTAGTAAGTCGCCGACATGTGATAAGGTTGCCCAATAAACAAAAGGATGATCAGGCTTATTTGGAATCATTAACTTTATTTTTATCCCTGACAAAGCAGCAATCCGTAACGCATCCATCAGACTTTCATCGGGGATGAAATAAGGGGTTTGAATGTAAATATATTCCTTCGCCGATAAAATCATTTTGATGTACCCATACTTAATTTGTTCCCAATCGGAATCAGGTCCACTGGAGACAATTTGGATGCCAACATCTCCACCAGAAGCACCGATATAATACCGATCCTCATAGCCAATATCATTGCGCGAAGCTTGGTTCCAATCGAGAATAAACCGCGTTTGCATATTTCGAACCGCATCCCCATAAATACGTAAATGCGTGTCACGCCAATATCCAAAGTTTTTATCCTTCCCCAAGTACTCGTCCCCAATATTAAACCCACCAATATAGCCGATTTCCCCATCAATGATCGCTAATTTTCGGTGGTTTCTAAAATTGATTTTGAGGTTGATTTTAGGAATCTTTGGCGGAAAGAATGCATCAACAAGGACGCCACCATCTGTTAGCCGTTGTATATATTTACGCCCCAATGACCGGGATCCCATATCATCGTATAAAAGCCGAACCTCAACACCTGCTTGTGCCTTTTTAATGAGCACATCAGCAATTTTATTGCCGAGCTCATCGTCCCGGATAATATAATACAGTAAATGAATATGATCTTGCGCATTCTCCAAATCATTTACTAAGGCTGTAAACTTAGCTTTACCATCTGTATAAATATCTACTTTATTATCTTGCGAATAAATCGCATCATTATTTTTTAAATGTAAATAATACAAGTCTTTATAGTCCGTTAGCCCTTTATCTTTAAACGTAAACTCATTATTTTCGATCGCCCGAAGCTGTGACTTCACTTCCTTTTTTACCCCTAACTTACTTTTCGTATCCCACGTGAAGATTTGATGACCGCTGAGCTTGCGGCCGAAGATCAAATAGAGTATAAATCCTGCAATCGGAATGAAGAACAAAACCATTAACCAGGCCCATGTCGAGCTCGCATGCTTTCGTTCAAAGAAAATAACCGTAAATGCCAAGACAAAGTTAAACACCATAATAAAAGCTAATAAATAAGGCCATAATGACATTTTCAACACTCCCCTCTAACTATGTACAACGACTGAATTTCATAATCTCCGTAACCAGCTATAAATAGGGATTATGAAATGGATGAACAATACCAATAATATAGCACATCCATTAGGATAATACCGTTCGTGCCATTGAATAGCTGAATCCTTATAACATCCCCTATTTATAAAAAAGAAAACACGCCTGCTTTGCTTACCTCTGTAGGCGTGAGTGAATCGGCATTTATTTCCTTGCTTATAAACGAGAGGAATGATTTAGTGCTTGTTCTAAATCCGTCCAAATGTCCTCCCACGATTCTAAACCGACAGAAAGACGAATCAATTGGTCCGTAATCCCCATCTCCAAACGTGCTAGCTCTGGGACAACGGCATGTGTCATTGTTGCTGGATGTTGGATTAAAGTTTCTGCGTCACCTAGGCTCACTGCAATCTTGATAAAGGAGAGCCTGTTTAATAATGCTTGGGCATCTTCTTTTGTGCCCTTGATTTCAAATGAAATCATTCCACCACCACGTTTCATTTGCTTATCCTTTATGAAATAGTCTGGGTGATCTTGGTCATTTGGATAATAAATCTGGGCAATTTCCGGATGGTTCCGTAACTTTTCGAATACTTCTTCGGCATTGTCACAATGACGTTCAAGCCGAATGGGCAATGTTTTTAAACCGCGGATTAATAACCATGCATCAAATGGTGAAATGATCCCACCAATATCCTTTTGCGTTGTCATGGCGACCTCATCTAAGAACTCCTTCTTCCCTATCGCTAAACCTGCTACGACATCACCATGGCCACCTAGGTATTTTGTAGCGCTATGAACGACAACATCACAACCTAAATCGAGGGGCCGTTGTAAGTAAGGGGTGGAAAATGTATTATCGACCACTACAGGAATACTAAACTCCTTCGCCACGGAGGCAACCATTTGTAAATCAATCAACTTCATCGTCGGATTAATCGGTGTTTCTACATAAATACAGGTTGTCTCGGGTTTGATTAATGAGCGCAGTTCTTCTTTCGTTTCCATCATTGAAAAATCATGGGTAATATTATATTTTTCCTCAAACATTTTCACTAAACCAAATGTACATCCATAAAGACCAGCGGAACAGATCATATGATCATTTGCTTTGGTTAAGGCAATTAGAATGGCTGAAATCGCGGCCATTCCGGAACCAAACGCGAGTCCTCGTTCTCCATTTTCAAGTGATGCGATCCGCTCCTCTAAAACCGTAACGGTTGGATTGCCTAGACGCGAATAAACATACCCCTCTTCTTCACCTGCAAACCGACGTTCACCCTGCTCCGCTGTGTCAAACGTGTAGGTTGATGTTTGGAATATCGGCGGTACTAAACTACCACTCATGTCTCCCGAATCATAGCCATCATGAATGGCTGCTGATTCAAATTGCTTATGTTTTTTAGTCAATAAAATGACCTCCTTCAGACTTTTACAATACGAGCCTACTCCCATTATCATAATCGATTGAGCGATCATTTGAAAGTGTTTTCTAATAATTGCGACTTGCCGATTGAGCACTCATAAAAAAGTGAGTACCAAAAAAAAGCCGCTTTTGATAAAGCAGCTTAGTCCCCCTTTACGAGCACTTATATTATGTCCCATCCTTTTTAACCAGCTTCGCATGTACTACTAAGCGCCCTTTATCGGGGTCTAGCATATAATCACATGTTGATAACGTAATAATTTGGTCTTCCATTCCTAATTCGACAGTTGCATCGTATTTTGACTTTTGCTGAATCTCTGCTAATAAAGAACCGTACTCATGCTTATCCTCGAATTCAGTTTGAATATAATCAAAATCAGTTGTCGTATTATAAACAGCGAAAACTTCTGCTTCATAACTTTCATACATCGTATCAAAATAAATGGTGTCATGATTGTAAAAGAAATCCTCATCAAGAAATTTATCCAACCCATTAAACATCGAATCATCCTTCATTCGATGACCATACAGAATGATATTCGGATTATAAGAGGTGATATCATTTCGGTAATCCATAAAAACACTTCCGGCTATCGATTCTTCCCGTTCATAATTCCGTGTCAAATAGTAGTCATTATCTTCGGCCTGGAGTATCGGGTAGTTAATCTTCGTATCATCTACCGTGATCCACCCTAAAATATCATGATTAATTTCCTTTAATTCATTAAATTGTTCCCGGACTTCACCCTCCATAATTTCTTCCTCTTCGTCTCTTTCCATCTCTGTATCACCATAAATTTGCTGAACATCGGCTAATAGTTGGTGATTATGATAATACACCATAAATATGCTGGATAATTCATATAAGGCATATAAAAAGACACTTAAAAAAACGATTGTCATGATCTTTGATCGCTTCTTCCGTTTCGTCTTTTTCGTTGTGCTTTTCCCTTGAGCCATGTTTATCACCCCACGATAGCATATGTCCAGTTTGTTGATGCATTAAATTCCAATCGGTATAACATATAAGCCTGTTTTCGGATCTTCTTTTACCATAACATCCACCCCATAAATGTCCCGAATCGATTGCTCGGTGATGATTGTTTTTGGTTCTCCCTTCACAAGAATCTCGCCTTCTTTCATCGCAATAATTGAGTCACTATACCGGATCGCTTGATTAATATCATGTAAAACCATCATAATCGTCAACCCATATTCCTGATTTAGCTGTTGAATTAAATCAAGTATTTCATATTGATAATAAATATCAAGGTAGGTTGTCGGTTCATCTAGAAATAAAAACGGTGTCTGTTGAGCTAATGCCATCGCTATCCAGACACGCTGCTTCTCGCCCCCAGATAAAGCATCAATAAGAATGTGTCTCTTGTCCACAAGGTTCGTGCAAGTGAGCGCCCACTCAATTGCTTGCTGATCCTTTTCTGTGTCCGTTGTGAACATTGTCCGGTGTGGCAATCGCCCATAATGAACCAATCGTTCTACTGTCATATCCGCTGGTGCCTCATTTTGCTGATGAACAACAGCTAGTTTCTTAGCAAACTCCTTCAATTTATAAGCTTGAATCGGCATACCCGCTAACATCACTTGCCCCTGATGTGGTTTGTAATGATTAGCCATCACCCCTAATAATGTTGACTTGCCACATCCGTTTGGTCCAATAATCGTCGTTATTTTCCCTTTTTCAATATCAGCATTCACGTGTTGCAAATGATTCTTCTTCTGATCATAGGAAAATGTGATATTCTTAATTTCCATAAACACGATCACTCCTTCTCAGTAGGAATATGAGAAATGGTCCACCGATGACGGCAACTAGTATAGAAGCTGGGATTTCCATTGGGGAAATCAGTACTCGACCTAATGTATCAGCAATTAATATGAGGGCCGCCCCACCAATCGTTGAAAAGGGGATTAAGTATTTATGGTCTGTACCAACTAACTGTCTCCCTATATGTGGGACAAGAAGGCCTACAAAAGCAAACATGCCTGCAATTGATGTTGCAATCGAGGCTAGTAGTACAGCTACAATCGAAATTAACAAACGAGCTCGATTCACATTCAGTCCGAGGTTTTTAGCTGTTTTATCATCGAGCGCTAAGTAATTACACCAGGAAAAGACAAAAAGAGATAGGAGCAGTCCAATTGTTCCATAAATCGCCATCACTTCTACGTCATCCCAGTTTTTCATAGATAATGTGGATGTCGTTATGTCGCTAACCGATGAAGTGACAGCGGATCGCCCTGCTAAACTGAGCACCTGACTCAACCCTGTGAATAAGGCGTTTATCGCTACCCCGACTAAAATCATGCGAAGTGGATTAAGTCCCGACTTCCACGATAAAGTGTACACTAAGAAAAAGGAAAACGCGCCACCAATAAAGGCGAATAAGGGCATAAAGAAAAATAAAGAAGGAAACAGAGAGACAACTAAAATAGACATGAAGCTTGCACCTGATGACACGCCGATAATCCCCGGATCTGCGAGTGGGTTCCTCACGACAGCTTGTAGCAGTGCACCTGAAACAGATAACATGGCACCAGCAAAGATAGCAATGATAATCCGTGGTAACCGTAGATCCTTAATCACTTGAACGTCTTCATTTGTTCCCGTCCATAACCCGTGTATGAATTCCCATACTGACACTTCAATACTTCCTGTCATAGCCGAGTAGATCATGGCAATAACGAGTAATCCAATCGCGACAGAAAAACTAATGACTCTTTTCTTCATAATCGACATCCTTTACCTGGTCGTTCCCTACTCTTCCTCTGGATAAAGCATTTTCAATAATTCATCTAATGCCTCAACAGCCGCTAGATTCCCAGTCGTTCCGAATAACGTCTCTTCTAAATCATAGACGCGATCATTTTGAACAGCATCAAAATGTTTCCAGATATCATTCTCTTGAAATTCTTCATTAAACATCTCCACGACTTCATCTGGCATACCATGGGCGGCCCTTAAGATAATGTCTGGATCCGATTCATACAAGTACTCTGTGTTCGATGATAAATAATCGACGTCTTCTCCTGTAACGACGTTTTGACCACCACTTCTTTTGACGAGATCCCCGATATAGGAATTTTCTGTCCCTACTAAATAACTTCCCGGAACGCCTAATAAGATGAGTACCGTTGGAGAATCTTTGTCTTTGACAACTTCTTCAATCTCGCTTACTTTATCCTCAAACTCTTGGACAATTTCAGCTGCTTGCTCTTCTCGATCATAGCGTTCACCAATATCTAAAATAGACTGATGCATCCCATCAATACTCTCTAAATCGAGATACGTTGTTTGAATATCCGAATCCCCATATTCCTCTTCCAAATCTGATTCTAAAGCTGTTACCGACATCACCTCTGTCGGTTTAAGAGACAAGATCGTTTCCAGATCTGGACTCATCGCATAACCAACTTCTTCAGCATCTGCATAACGATCTGGTAACTCCTTATATGTATTCGGGACTCCCACTAGATCTAAATCGAGCCTTTCCATAAATTCAACTAAGGCAACCGTCGTAACAATAATACGGTCATCACTTTCCGATGCTTCCTGTTCAGACGCGTCCGCCTGATCCTTTGTCGCCTCTTCTTCTGCTGTTGAACAACCAACGAGCATAAGAGCTAAGCCTATTACGAAAAAGATGATAGAATGCTTCCGCTTCATTTTCCGATCCTCCCTCAACAAATCTGATGCTTGCTTAAAAAACAGTGAATGTGTCTTGCCACGAAGCTTCCGTGTACAAGACCCATCCAAGTTCGATTCATTGCATACGATTATTCATTGGTTTGTTCACGATTACGATACCTCTTAATGAGAGGAATCATCGAACCAACTAATAATAAACTTAGAAAAATAATCTTCATTATATTTGTCGTATCCGCTGTTCTTGGATTATTCGATTGATCACCTTTACTCTGTTGATCCGCTTGCTCGAGATCACCATTTCGATCAAAACCTAATCCTGGATACTCATCTTCTGATATGGCCTGGATGGCATCTGTATCAAAGGACAGACGAACATCATGGTCTGATGCATAAACCCCTGGTACATCCACCTCTATCCAGGCATTCAATAAGCTGAAGATATCTTCTACCTCAAATTCAACAATCTCACTGTCTTTATCTTGATCCGTACTTAATGTTTTCGGATTTGTTAATTCTCCATTTACCTCTGTTTTAAAGTCCGTTATCCAATCACTTTGAAGCAGTGTGATTGCTATATAGTGTTTACCATTTTCCACTCTCAAATAGCCTGGATTCTCAACATACTCGGCCATCATTGATTCTTCATCAAGTGTCGCATGCAGTACTTCGAAGGGAATCGTATACATACCATCCGCTAAGTTATGAGGATCGATCGCGTCCGTCACTGCGTTGTTATCTTTCCGCTCTTTTTGATCGGCTGGTGATTTTTTTCCTGGAGGTTGGGAAACCCCTTCATCTTTAGGATACTTATCGTCTGACACTTGCTTGATGGACTCCTCATTAAATGAGATTCCGACATCATGTGTGGATGCATACACTCCAGGCACATCTACTGCTACTTCAGCATTCAAGCGTTTAGACAAGTCAGCAACTTCAAACTCGACGACACCCTCATCAACTAGCTCGTCATCTTTTTCTACATAGTTAAAACTTAGTGATTTCGCCGGTACAAGTTTACCGTTCTTTTCGGTTTGAAAGTCTGTAATCCATGTTCGATTCGTGAAATTCATGGCGATATACTTTTTACCGTCTTTTACCTTTAAATGTCCTGGTGTTTCGGCATATTGATCCATCATCGATAATCCGTCCGAATTTGATTCCTGTATCTCAAACTCGATCGAATATATCCCATCCTTTAAATTATCCGGATCGACAACAGCTTCGCCATTTCCGACATCTTTATCTTTATCTTTGTCTTTGTCTTTGTCCTGATCGTTTTGATCTCCTGAATCTTCTTCCCCAGCCTCTTGATCTTCAGGATACTCACTTGCTGGCACTTGTTTGATCGAATCTTCATTAAAGGAGATTCCGACATCGTGTGTAGATGTATACACTCCAGGCACATCTACTGCTACTTCAGCTTTCAAGCGTTTAGACAAGTCAGCAACTTCAAACTCGACGACACCTTCATCAATAAGCTCTTCACCTTTTTCTACATAGTTAAAACTTAATGATTTTGCTTGTACGAGTTTACCGTTCTTCTCGGTTTGAAAATCCGTAATCCATGTTCGATTCGTGAAATTCATGGCGATATACTTTTTACCGTCTTTTACTTTTAAATGCCCCGGTGTTTCGGCAAATTGATCCATCATCGATAATCCGTCCGAATTTGATTCCTGTATCTCAAAATCAAGCGAATATACCCCGTCTTTTAGATTCTTTGGATCAATCGCTGCTTCACCATTTCCGGTATCTTTATCTTTATCTTCGTCTTTGTCTTTGTCTTTGTCTTTGTCTTTGTCTTTGTCTTCGTCTTTGTCTTTGTCTTTGTCCTTATCGTTTTGATCTTCCCCGTTATCCTCATCGGGATTTGGCGCAGGGATTTGAGGGAGATCAATCTCAGTCGTATCAAATGAAAGACGAATATTATGATTCATTTCTCCCACTGGCGTATGAATGCCTACTTTTGCATGTAAAATTTCATCTAGATCTTGCACAATGAATTTTACGACGCGTTCATCCTTTTCCTCATCGACTGATACCGTCTCAACTTCTGCAAAATCCTCATCTTCAAACGATCCCAATTGCTCTGTTTCAATTAAGAAGTCTTTAAAGTAATTTGTTTCCGTCATCGTTACCGTCACTTCATACTTTCCATCAACAATCGTCAAAGCGCCCGGACTAACGATATTACCTCCGGCAGAGGAAATATCATCACTGTCTTCTTTCAACACGTCAAAGGGAATATCGTGTTCCCCTGTATCATCCGAATCTGGCAATACATCAATTTCACTCGTATCAAATGAAAGACGAATATTATGATTCATTTCTCCTATTGGCGTATGAATGCCTACTTGGGCATTTAAAATCTCATCTAGATCTTGCACAATGAATTTTACGACGCGTTCATCCTTTTCCCCATCGACTGATACCGTCTCAACTTCTGCAAAATCCTCCTCTTCAAACGATCCCAATTGCTCTGTTTCGGTTAAAAAATCTTTAAAGTAATTCGTTTCCGTCATCGTTACTGTCACTTCATACTTTCCGTCAACAATCGTCAAAGCGCCCGGACTAACGATGTTACTTCCAGCAGAAGAAATGTCGTCATTGTCTTCTTTCAACACGTCAAACGGAATATCGTATTCGCCATCCTCATAAACATTACTAGCTGCTGCAACTGAATCTGAATGTACAAAGGACGGCAAAATCGCGGCCCATACTAATAAAAATGAAAGTGCTATTTTCATAGATTTTTTCATTCTAAGATCCCCCTTATCTATTATTGCTTACTTATCTGCTCTAGCTGATTTTATTGAATAAATAAGGGCAAGGGATGACACGATTAATAAGAAAGCAAACAGAGCAATCGGTGTATTGTCACTCGTAGGTGGATTCTCCTCTTGCTCCGCTTTTTCTCCTTTTACTTCTTCCTTATCACCTTTATCATCTTTACCGTCTTTATCGTCCGTAGTTTCTGTTTTTTCTACCTTTTTTGCCTTGCTTCCAACAGGCTCCAAGCTGTCCGCATCAAAGTCAAATCGTGCTTTATGTGTTTGATCATAGCCTTGATCTTCTAACTCAAAGGAAATATGCATTTCCATTTCGATTGGCTTCGATAGATCATCTACTTCAAATTTAACGACACGTTCTCTCTCTTCTTTATCCTCACTTATAATGCTCACTTCACCATGTGGTCCTGATAGTGATTTCACATAATCACTATGATTAACCGTTAATTGGATGTGCTTCTCGTCACCTTCAACAATTAATGTCGCCGGCTT
>Ga0209487_1000254_pt1 | contig 48238 bp, 39 predicted proteins | sample Poulit2012_FD_187524 | JGI IMG/M metagenome (GOLD analysis project Ga0209487, IMG submission 187524) | Agricultural soil microbial communities from Georgia to study Nitrogen management - Poultry litter 2012 (SPAdes) (version 2) | ecosystem: Environmental > Terrestrial > Soil > Agricultural land... | reverse complement strand
CGGCCGCAGCCTTGAATAACTACTGCGCTACCGTAAAAGGAATGCAGTTCTATTTGGCCGCTGCTGCCAAGCTCGAGCAAAGCTAGGCAGCAGCAAATCACATAATGAAAGGCATGATGCATGCCGCCTTGTCACCACCTAGGCAGGGACAAGGCTAGATAAATTAATCTTTAACTACACCAACCTCTTTGAAGTACTTTTCTGCCCCCAGGGTGTACCGGCACAGGCATACCCTCAAGAGCGTTTTTGATATCAACAGTTTTGATCACATTGTGCGTAGACTGTAGGCTCTCGAGATTATCGTAAAACACCTTGGTCATCTCGTAGACTAGCTCTTCGGGAACATCCTCGTGGGTAACCAAGAAGTTAGGGATCGCTGCAGTGGGGATCTCGGTAGTTTGCCCCTCGTAAGTATTGGCAGGTATTACCGCAGGCAGATAGGCGGGGCTACCAACATTTTCGACAATCTCGCTAGCGATGGGGATAATCTCGATATCAATAGAAGTGGCCAAGTCGCGAATGGACGCCACACCCAAACCAGCTGACTGCAAGGTGGCGTCAATCTGGCGGTTTTTCATGAGCTCAACCGACTCGCCAAAAGACAAATACTCAACCTTGGAAAAATCATCATAATTAAGGCCCGCGGCTTTAAAAATCGCCCGCGCGTTGAGCTCGGTACCGGAGCGCGCAGCACCCACCGAAATGCGCTTGCCTTTCAAATCATCAATGGTTTTGATGCCCGAGCCAGCATTGGCAACGATTTGAATATAGTTATTATAGGTACGCGTTACCCCACGCAACTTGTCAAGCTTTTGTGTAAAGCCAGCGTCTTCGTTACCCTCCCAAGCATCAGCGACCGAGTCAGCCAACGACCAAGCAAGCTCGCCACGGCCTGCCTGCAAAAGGTTCATGTTTTCGGCAGAGGCCTTGGTCACCTAGGCAGTTGCGCGCACGTTGGGGATATCCTCGGCATACATCTGTGCCATGGCTACACCTAGTGGGTAGAACACCCCACTTTGGCCCCCAGTAAGAATATTTACAAACTGAGTTTTTTGTGCGAGTACCGGCCCAGAAACAGCCACTAAAGCGGCTGCGGCAAAACCGGTTAACCATTTTCTGATTTGCATAAAATATCTCCAAGCAAAAATTTGGATAATTAAGCCTCGTGCTAGGCTAGATGATAAAAGTTAAGAATTAATCATGAATCAGTATGCACGGTATTCAAACGAGGTTTACATTGAGAATCGTGACCATGCCAACATTTAGTAAAAATTGCAATCGGGTTATCCCCCAATAAAAAATAATGCTTTATTTTTCAAGACATTACGAAAGATGGATATTAAAAGCACCTATGCCACCTACCTTTTAAACAACCAATAAAGCAATAAAGCGCTACCGCTTAGCGTCGCCACGAGGCCCAACCATACAAAAATTGGGATCCCCCACCATGATGGGCCTAGGTCACGCAAATGCGGGGCCAAACCCAAAGCAAAGGCGGCTGTCACTAAGGCCACACATAATCGGGCTGCTGCACGCTCAAGCGCCTCGTTAAACTGCTCGATATGGCGCAGGTCGAGATCTACCCCTATGCGGCCATGCCGAATACGATGCATGAGCAAGCGCATAAAGCCTGGGGCCTCGCCGGCCAAATCATAGAGCTCAGAGGTGACATAAAGAGCGCGGCGCTGCATGGCTCGGGGCGAATAATAGGCACGCAGCTGCTCTTTGATCATGGGCTGGGCAAGGGCAACCAGATCGATTTCCTTAGAAATGCCCTTTAATACCCCATCAGCGGTAATAAATGTTTTGAACAACAAGCTTAAATCAGCGGGCAAGGTAATGCGCAATTGCCGCGCCAAAGACATAAAATCAGTCAACACAAGACTAATACGCAAAGGGGGCAAGCGATGATCAGTCAGAAAGCGCTCGACTGCCAATGAAATGGCAACCGGGTCAACATCATAAGCGGCTGACCACTCGAGTAGCATGGCGGTTACCCCCTCGGTCTGCCCGGATTGCAAAGCCCGTAATAGCACTAATAGTTGATTTTTACGTTTGGTAGAAAGTCGCCCCACCAAACCAAAATCAATAAAACCAACCCTATTACCACTCATCGCCAGTAAATTGCCTGGGTGCGGGTCAGCGTGGTATTCGCCATTAACCAAGATCATCTGCAGCATGGCCAACGCACCACGTTTGGCAATTAAATCAGGGTCTACACCATGCTGGCGCAGCTGCTGCGCGCTCTCGGGCTCCCACCCGGCGACATACTCTTGCACCAACACACGGCGACTACTCCACTGCCAGTAGATTTTGGGGATCACAATATAAGGGTCATCGGCAAATTGCTCACCAATGCGCTCGCAGTTGCGCCCCTCGTTAGTGAAATCTAACTCTTGACGCATTGAGCGTGCTAAGTACTCAACAATCCCTACCGGCTTAAAACGTGCCCATTGTTTGCTGTTTTCTTGTAATAAATAGGCAATGTGGCTGAGTAGACGTAAATCAGCATCAATTTTTTGCTCTAATTGTGGGCGCTGCACCTTGACGACTACCTCAGCCCCCGAATGCAAACGTGCCCTATATACCTGCGCAATAGAGGCCGAGGCCAAGGGCTGATGATCAAACTGCGCAAAAACATGCTCGGGCTCAGCCCCCAGATCATCTTTTAGTTGTTGATGGATGCTCTCCCAAGGTAGCGGATGCACATGATTATGCAGTTGGGCGAGCTCGCTTGTCCACTCGGGGGAAAGCAAATCATGTCGAGTGGCGAGTATTTGCCCCAACTTAATAAAGGTGGGGCCCAAAGCCTCGAGGGCCAAACGCAAACGTTCGGGCAAGGACACATCGCCATGGTCCTCTTGGGTGGTTTTATGTCGATGCGGAACCAGCTTGCGCAGCCCCAACTGGGCAACCAAACCATCGACCCCAAAACGAAACAGCACCAACGCGATCTCAGTTAAGCGCGCTCGGTCACGCGCAGCTACCAAAGCGGTTTCTAACATAATGATCTCAGCCTATGATTACACCTACTAGAGGTGGTACGATGTGAAAAGGACAAACACCAGCTGCCTATACGGCTTGCCCGATACCGATATGAATAACAGCCAATCGACCCAACCTATTCTATATTATCTAGACTACGACAGCCCGCTAGGGCTAATGCGCATCTTGGGCAGTACCAAGCAACTCTATACTGTGTATTTTGTTGACCCTGACGATGCGCAAACAGTCGCCCTCGAACAACAGGCCGAGGCAACCAGCAACCCCGATCAATGCGCATATTTTGGGCCCATTACTGCTTGGCTTGATAGATACTTTAGCAACCCACATGGGGCAGGGCCCCTACCGCTAGATATTGCCCAGCTTGAGGGCACCCCATGGCAAAAAACGGTCTGGGCCCAGTTGGCCAAGATCCCCAGCGGGCAGACCATAAGCTACAGCACACTGGCCCAACATAGCCAACGCCCACGCGCCATACGTGCTGCTGCCTCAGCCTGTGGTAAAAACCCTATCGCCATCCTCATACCTTGTCACCGCGTCATTGCTAAATCAGGGCAGCTTGGGGGCTATAGAGGGGGGCTGCATATAAAAAAGGCCCTACTTGATCTAGAAAAGACAAATAGATAACCCAATTCAATACCACTCAATCACTAACTAAACCTATAAATAAACTAAAACCCTTTAACTAAAACATATAAAAAAACTTAACACCTATTAAAAAATGCTTATTAAGTTAATTAATGGCTTTATTTAATTAAAAAAAGATATAAATCTACCCAAATAACCAAATAAAAAAGCCTATAAATACCTAAAAAAACCTAAAGAAAAGTTAAATAGCACCCTAATCACAGCCCAGAATCATTTGTTACAATATCTTAAGCCACCCGCATAATACCCTGTAATTAATAAGTAAAAATGTAACGAGCCCACCCTGATATAGGGGGGATCGGCCTTTTTTTATCATTAGTCTCGTGTTAAGGTTGGGCATGAAATCATTTGATAACTAATCATTACAGGACAAATTATGCAGCACACAAACCCTTTCTGGCGCAGCTTTAGGCGTTTGACCATCACGGCATTAACCGGTTTTAGCTTAATGGTCGGCACACAAGCTATGGCTGCCGACGACAGCAAAGGTACCGTGCATTTAGCTTATGTCGAGTGGTCCTCTGAGGTCGCCTCAACTAATGTGGCACGCGCACTCTTAGAGAAAGCTGGTTTCGATGTGAAAACCAGCGCACTGTCTGCCGCAGCAATGTGGCAAGCAGTTGCCTCGGGTGATGCAGATGCTACCTTAGCAGCATGGCTACCCACCACGCACAAGGACTATTACGAGCGCCTCCAAGACGATATTGTCGATGCAGGCATCAACCTTGACGGTACTAAGCTCGGGCTTGCTGTCCCTACCTATGTAGAGATCGATTCCATCACTGAGCTCAATGATGTTGCCGACAGCCTCAACAATGAGATCATCGGTATTGACCCCGGCGCAGGGCTACAAGGCCTAACCGAAGATGTGGTCGAGGAATACGACCTCAGCTTACGTTTACGTGATGGTAGCGATGCCACCATGACTGCCGCTCTATCTAATGCAGTACTGAACGATGAGCCCATTGTTGTGACGGCATGGACACCACACTGGAAGTTTGCCCGTTGGGATCTCAAATACCTAGATGACCCACAAAACATCTACGGTGGTGCCGAGCAAATTCACACCATTACACGCAAAGGTTTCCAAGAAGACATGCCCGAGGCATACGCCATCTTAGAGCGCTTCGAGTGGACACCTGCAGATATGGAAGAGGTCATGTTGCTTAACGAAGAGCCAGGCAGTGACCCTTACGAAAACGCCAAAAAATGGCTCGACCAAAATGAAGAGCGTGTCAAAGCTTGGTTGGCTAAATAAACCATTTTGGTGTTATTTAGCAGCGGTTGGCTACAGTCGACTTAGTCTCGACTGTGCCACGGCGCGCTATTTTTCTAAGGATGCACCGTGCCAAGACACGGCTGCATCCTTTCACTATTATTGAACAGATATATTCATGACTTCTGAGCGAAGGGTAAAAATAAAAGTACGTAACCTAAGTAAAGTATTCGGTAACCAACCTAAACAAGCCCTCAAACTACGCAATCAAGGCCTAGGACGACAAGAGATTTTTGCCCAAACGGGGCAAACCTTGGCCTTATCTAATATTAATTTTGATGTCTATGATGGCGAGCTATTAGTCATCATGGGGCTATCGGGTTCAGGTAAATCTACCCTAATCCGCTGCCTCAATCGTCTAGTCGAGCCCACCGAAGGCGAGATCTACATTAATAACGAAGACCTAACCAAACTTTCTGAACACGAGTTACTCGATAGACGTAGACGATATTTCTCTATGGTCTTCCAAAACTTCGCCCTCTTTCCGCACCGAACTGTGCTCGACAATGCCCAGTTTGGCCTAGAAATACAGCATGTACCTAAAGCCGATCGCGAGAAAACAGCACTCGAGGCACTTAAACAAGTGGGGCTCGAGGGTTGGGAGGATGCCTACCCACACCAACTATCAGGTGGTATGCAACAGCGTGTAGGTTTAGCCCGTGCTTTAACTACTGATGGCAATGTACTTTTGATGGACGAGGCTTTTTCTGCCCTTGACCCACTCATTCGCAAAGACATGCAACAAGAAATACAAGAGCTGCAGTATCGCACCCAAAAAACCACCATCTTTATTACCCATGATCTAGACGAGGCCCTCAGCATTGGCGATCGCATCATTTTGCTTAAAGACGGTGAGATTGTTCAGGACGGTACACCCGAGGAAATCCTCACCCAACCTGCTGATGACTATGTCGCCCGCTTTATTGAGGGGGTAGACAAGACAAGAGTGCTCACCGCAAGTTGTGCCATGCGTCCGGTACGGGCGACGGCACGGGCAAGCGATGGGCCACGCACCACTGCGCGCAAAATGCGTGAAAGCGGTCTTGATGCCATGTATGTTTTAGAGCGTGACCGCACCCTTGTCGGCCTGATCTCAGCCCAACGCCTGAGGCAGGCGCTACAAGACAAGGCCAGTGGGATCCTCGACTACATCGATGCCGAGCCACCGACCATCGACCCAGATAAGCCCCTTAACGAGGTTTTTGGCTTATTTGATGAGCGCAGCCTGCCTTTGGCGGTTATCAATGACAAAAAGCAGCTACAAGGCGTAATTGTTAAAGGCGCAGTACTCGAAGAGCTTGCTAAGGCCAGTGAGGCCAATGCAGAATATGACTTTGAGGCCGATACAGAAAAAGCAGGGGTGTCCGCATGAATATCATCCCTGCTATCCCCTTGGCCCAATGGATCGAGGACGGCCTTAATTTTCTAACCCGTAATTATTCAGGCATTACACGGGGCATAGCCCGAATTACTGAGGGCGGCATCGACATCCTTAATGATGTGTTGTTGTTTATCCCCGAATGGGTCTTTATTGCCCTTTTTGCCGCATTATGCTGGCGTGCGTCGGGTTGGCGTTTGGCCTTGGGCGCAGTGTTAGGTCTCGGCCTAATCTGGAATCTGGGCCTCTGGACCTCAACCATACAGACCTTGACGCTAGTGGTCTTGGCGACCATTGTGGCCGTGATCATTGCTATCCCCGTGGGGATTATTGCCGCCCTCTCACAACGCATGTATCGGCTGGTTATGCCCCTGCTCGACTTTATGCAGACCATGCCAGCCTTTGTGTATTTGATTCCGGCTATCCCGTTTTTTGGTATTGGCTCGGTCTCGGCAATCTTTGCTACGGTGATTTTCTCAATGCCACCGGCCATACGTTTAACCATATTGGGTATCCGTCAGGTGCCTGGTGATCTCATTGAGGCTGCCGATGCCTACGGTGCCTCGCGTCGCCAAAAACTATTTAAAGTGCAACTCCCACTTGCGCTATCAACCATTATGGCTGGCATTAACCAAACCATTATGTTGGCATTGTCTATGGTGGTTATTGCGGCGATGATTGGTGCGGATGGTCTTGGTAGCGAGGTCTGGCGCGCCATTCAGAGGCTACGCCCCGGTGATGGCTTTGTTGCCGGTATTGCTGTGGTGATCTTGGCCATGCTCTTAGATAGATTGACGCAATCATTACAAAGCAAACAGCAACAAGAGGACAATGGCAGCAGCTAAACCCTACGGGGCATACGAGGCCTACGGGGCAGACCTAGCGCTATATAGCAAGCGCCGCCTCAGTAGCTAAACCCCACGGGGCAGGCGGTAAAGGCAAACCACTGCTTTTGCCCCTGCCCTTGGGCCTTTTAGATTGTGAATGGCTAGGCGTATAGTCATGCTGTTGTGCTAGAAAAAATGGCCACTTGGCGGCTAAGTCTGCCAAGTGGCCAAATTATTGACTATTCAGCGCTGTAGTCTAGGTCTTGATAGGGGTGCATACGACCTAGAACCCCGGCAAAAAGCAACAAAAAGGTCAACCCTCTTCGTACCTCGGGCTCACGCGCTAGCCTGAGTAAACCTATCAAACTAGGTGTTTGCTCTAAATCGCTAAGCTGGGCACTTGCCATGCGTGCCGCGTTGCCCGTCGCCCATGTACCGGCCACAAACTCCTCGCCAGCCTTGGCGAGCTTTTCGACCATATACTCATCGCTCATATCGACCAAATCAGCGGCTATAGAGGCTATATCAACCAGACGATTCAGCCGCCCCCCAGCAAGCAGTGGCTCGAGCTTTTCTAAAAGCTCTTGTAAGCCCGCCGTCATGGCATCATTTTGTATGAGCTGCTCGATATCTAAAGGGGCTGCTTTGGCCTCTTTTGCTGATAAATGCTCTTGCGTACTTGACTGTATACCGTTGTTGTCTTTCATCTCACCCTCCTTTTAAACTAAGCCACGGGCCACTGCCCAATACACCCCACGATTAAAGCCTTTGCGCATGAGGCCACCAATTTTATTAGGCGGGGTGGGTTGGACATCAACCTCGTAGTCATACCACAGAGGCATACCGTTTTCTAAACCCATCTGCGCAATCGCTACCACCCGCCCGTCATAGGCATCACTCAAGGTGCCAAAACGAATAGAGCTAGCGATGTTATTTACCACTACTGGCGACTGATTGTGGCAAGAGCCCCCCGCTTTAGAAATAGGCAGATCAACGGTGTCCCCCAGCACAAACACATTTTCAAAACCAAGCACTTGCATGCTCTCGTGATCGGTGGGCAGCCAGCCCTCATCATCAGCAGCCTGAGAAATACCGGTATCGCGTACCGCCTGAACCGCCTCTATAGGTGGGGTGGACATCAAAATATCGAACTCTTCCTCGCCCCCCTCTTCTGAATAGGCAATTTTGCGATCAGGGTCGACACGCTCTAAGGTAAAGCCGCGCTGATGTTTAATGCCCCGCTCGTCAAAAATCGCCGGCATTACCGAGCAGGTGTCCTCTTGCATAAATAGGCAATTACGTAACAACTGTGCAAGAGTGGGGTAGGTATACACAATCTCAACCTGATCGCGCACCCCACGACGCCGCAATAACTCATCAAGCATAAGCGTGGTCTCCATCGGCGCAATCCCACACTGATGCGGCACATTATGTGTTTTGGGAAAGGTCACCGTAATAAAAATACGGCCTTTTTCTATGGTTGTAATTTTTTTGGCTAACTCGCGCGCCGGCTGATATTGGTAAAAATGGTTGCCCGCCTCGGCTAGGCCCTCGATTTTATGGGGTGCCGGTACGCAACCCGTGGCAATAACCAAATAGTCATAGCCAATACGTTGGCCACTTTTACACTCTAAATGCTGATTGGCCAAGTCAAAGTTAACCACCTCATCGACACGAAAATCAATTTCGGGTCGCAGCAAACTACGCTGTGGGCGGCGCAACTCATTGAGAAAAAACTCGTTAAAAGCCACATACATAAATGCAGGCTTGTAATAATGCCAAGGCGAATTAGACAACATGGTTATCTTGACCTTGCCCATACGAATCTCGGGATACAATTTGGTGACGAGATGATTGGCAGTCATTGTGCCGCCTATCCCGCCCCCAACAATCACTATATGCTGTGTCATGTTTCTCCTCCAAGAACGAGCGTTCGTTCTAATTGTTGTGGTTAAAAAATGAACGAAAAAATCAAAAACAAAAGTTTGGGCTGTTTATTGAGTGTAATGCTAGTCTTAGGCTGCCAGCTGCGCCCAAACCTGCACCCATAAATCATCGTAATAGTCGAACAGACTATGCTCGATGATGCCATCTAGACGCAGGCACACCATCCGAATTGCCGCACCATACATCAGCGCACTGGCCAATGCGGAATCAAGGCTTTTGACCTCGTTAGCCTGTACACCATCATGAACAAAACGGCGCATGCGTACAAAGGCTGATGCCGAGCAGATGGGCTTTTCTTGGGGTAAAAACTCTTGGTGACGGGCATGGATGATAAAAGCCATGGCATCGGGCTCGGCCTCGGTGAGCTCAAAAAGCATACGAATGACTGCAGCACAACGCTCTTGAGCCGAATCGTATTGTATTTCGATGGCATCTAAGAGCGTGTTCATACGATTAAGCAAATAATCATATAGTGCCCGTGCAACCCCCTCTTTATCTTTAAAATGGTGGTAGGTAAAGCCAACCGATACCCCTGCTGCGGCAACGATCTCTTGGACCGAGGTATTAAAAAACCCCTTGTTGCTAAACAGCACCATCGCTGCGCGCAACACATCGTGTTGCTTGACGCCCTCGTCTAGAAATAAACGGCCAAATTCTTCGTGCATGACTTATAGTAGAATAGAGATTCGTTTTGAATCAACAAAAACACAGAAAATTAAGTATAAACCATTAGTACACAGCCGCCCTAACAGCTAAATAGCAGCACACTACAACCAATTTGACAAAGCCTTGCAGCAATTGCCGGCTAAATGCGCCCATCTAGTCAAAGCTTTGCTAGAATCTATGGTCTAGGTCATCCCTATGCCCGCACTCTAGTACCCCCAGCGCGCAGCAATAACCCTAAATAACGATAAATATATGTTTGATGTCCTTTTTCCCCTCATAGGCGGGGTTGGTTTATTTCTTGTTGGCATGATGCTGCTCTCAAGAGGCTTGGTTGCGTTTGCAGGGCAGTCACTCAAAAACGTGCTCATACGTTTTACGGGCACCCCTTGGCGCGCTTTTGGCTCGGGGGCCATTCTTACCGCCATGATGCAATCCTCTACCGCCACCACCATCACCCTGATTGGTTTTGTCAGTGCCGGGCTCATCCCCTTTGTGCAGGCCATAGGTGTGGTGATTGGGGCCAGCTTGGGTAATACTGCGGCGAGCTGGGTGGTCTCGGGGCTAGCCCTAAAAATAAACCTTAGTTTTTATACCCTACCCCTAATTGGCATTGGCGCCTTATTGCAGTTACTCGGCCGTGGGCGTTGGGCTGACCTTGGTTTGGCCCTATCAGGTTTTGGTATTTTATTTTTGGGTTTGCGCACCCTACAACTGAGCATGACCGACGGGGCGCAGATGTTTAACCTAGCAGCCCTACCCATTGGCGGGCTAGGGGCCCATTTGTTGATCATGCTGCTAGGCCTATTGCTTAGTACCGTATTGCAGTCCTCAGCCGCAGCCATTGCCACCACCCTAACTGCCTTTGATGCTGGGGCCATCAACCTCGAGCAAGGGGCAGCAGTAGTGGTGGGCGCAGCCATTGGCACCACCTTGACAAGCGCCCTGATCACCATCGGTGCAACCACCGCTGCCAAACGTACCGCCTTGGCCTATATATTGTTTAACCTCATTACAGGGCTCATTGCTATTTTGCTTATGCCCCTGTTTTTATATGTGGTTGACCAGTCGGTAATACTCATGGGCTTTCAACCCAGTGCAGTAGTATTAGCTGCCTTTCATACCTTTTTTATCTTGGTGGGGGCGTTTTTATTTTTGCCCTTTACCCAACGATTTGCGCGCTTGGTCGAGCGCCTGCTGCCCGAGAAAGAGTCCTTTAAAATGCAGCATTTGGATGATAGCTTGCTCGGCATGCCCGATATCGCCCTAGAGGCCTCGCAACGCAGTCTAGAGCATTTAGCCCACGAGCTGTTCAAAATACACCAAGACGTGCTTACACACCACAGTTTTACGGTCAAAAAAGAGACCTTTGACCATATACAACACTCTTTAGAAGAGCTATTTAGTTTTATTTCTCGAAACCAAGTAGAGGCCGGTGATGAGCGTCTCAGCCAGCAGCGCATTGCGCAACTACATGCTGTTGACCACCTACTGCGCCTCAATGCGCGTACTGTCGGGGCCTTTGACCATCAAGATGCCCTTGACCTAGGCGCTCTGAGCTTGGCCGCTGACTATACCCTACCCCAAATCACGGCTGCCTTGGCCTACAGCGACGAGACCGCTAATGAGCAATGGGTACAAGATATAGAAGATGAGGCCTTAAAGATCCGTGAGCTTACTGTGGAAAGCCGGCGCGATCTGCTCAAACACCCCGATCGGGTCTCGACCACGCGCTCTATTTTGGCCAAAACCGAAACCCTACGCTGGTTAGAGCGCAGTAGCCATCACATTTGGCGTATCTGCAACTACCTAATACTCGGCAAAGGTAACACACCCTAGCTTGCCTGCCCGCGCCAAAGCATTGATTAAACTGTTGCCATCATAAAGAAAGGGCAACCGACGTATTGATTAAAAATTTGCCGTCACAAAGAGAGGGCCCCAAGGCATTAATTAAATATTTGTCGCCACAAAGAGGGGGCACCCGACTCTTTCTCAATAGCTTGTAGGTATTGCTCATGTGCGGCGACAGCTTGTGGGCTGGGCTCGATTACTGGCAACGACAGCGCCTCACCTTTGCTGGCTAGTTGTATCTCGACGTTATCCTCGTCATCGGCGGTAAAACCCATCACCAAAGACTCTTGGCCACGTGTCATGGCTAACCAAACATCGGCCAATAGCTCGGCATCAAGCAATGCCCCGTGCAAAACCCGATGCTCATTTGAGATGCCATACCGATCACAAAGCACATCAAGATTATTGCGCTTGCCTGGATGCAGCTCGCGCGCATACTGCAATGAGTCAGTCACCTTGCCACAATACTGATTAAAAGGCCCAAAGCCAGCCCGCTGTAATTCTGCATCTAAAAAACGCACATCAAAAGATGCATTGTGGATAATAACCTCGGCATCTTGCACAAAATCTAAAAGTTGCTGGGCAATCTGTTCAAAAGGGGGGTGGGTAGATAAAAACTCGGTGGTCAAACCGTGTACAGCCAGCGCCTCGGGGTCACTATCTCGGTCGGGGTTGACATAATGGTGCAAGTGATTGCCGGTCAATTGGCGTTTAATCACCTCAACCGCCCCCACCTCGACAATACGATGCCCATCATTAGGGTCTAAGCCTGTGGTTTCTGTATCAAGAATAATTTGTCGCATAATGCTTTATAGATAAATGGCTGTAAGGTTGTTTTTCTTACCTTGGCTAAGGCTCAGGGTTACCTATTCAAGGGTCGCCTGCTCGTCATCATCGGGTGCCACGCGTTGACGTGCAATATAGGTATAGGCTGCGGGCACCACAAACAAGGTTAGCACAGTACCAAAAAGCAGCCCACCTACCAAAACCCAACCTATTTGCTGTCGACTTTCAGCCCCCGCCCCCGAGGCATACACCAAGGGCAAAACCCCCAACACCATGGCCCCGGTCGTCATCAAAATAGGGCGTAAGCGCATTTCACTGGCACGTATTACGGCTGCATAGGCATTGAGCCCACGCGCGCGCAACTGGGTAGCAAACTCAACAATCAAAATCCCATGCTTGGTGATCAAACCAACTAGGGTCACCAAACCAATTTGACTATAAATAGACAAGGTACCCCCACTGGCCCAAAGCGCAAATAAGGCCCCGGTCATTGATAGAGGTACCGAAAGCATAATAATAAATGGATTGCGCCAGCTTTCGAACTGCGCGGCCATGACCAAATAGATAAAAACCAAAGCCATGGCAAAAACAAAATACATACTACCGGAGGAATCACGAAATTCGCGGGACTGCCCCTCGAGATCAGTTTGTACCGAGGGCGGCAAAGCGGTCGCGGCCACCTCGTACATATGGTCGAGCACCTCGCCCAAAGAATGCCCCGGGGTCACTGAGGCCTCGACAATCACTGCTCGCAGGCGATTAAAATGGTTAAGAGACTGTGGGGCGACTGTTTCCTCGACCTCGATAAAACCACCCAACGGGAGCATTGTGCCGCTGGCACTCTTAACAAAAATATCGCTAATATCGGCAGGGGTTGCTCGAGCCTGCTTATCGACCTGCACGATCACATCGTATTGCTCGCCATCACTTTCAAAGCGCGTGACCTGCCGCCCACCAAGCAAGCTTTCTAAGGTGCGACCCACCACATCAACCGCGATGCCCGCATCAGCGAGCTTGTCACGGTCAATATTCACCCTTAATTCAGGGGTATTGAGGCGTAAATCGGTATCTAGGTTTTGTAAACCCGGATAATCAGCCAACTGCTCAGTAAAGCTTTGCACCATCGCTGCCAGCTCGCTATAAGGCTCCTGACTCATGATGACAAACTGTACCGGCTTAGAGGTCGCCCGCTGCCCAAATGAGGGGGGGTTGGTAGGAAAGGCCCGCACACCGGGCAAAGCAGCAAAATGCGGCTGCAATTCGCGAGCAATACTCTGCTGCGAACGGCTGCGCTCATCCCAATGCTTGAGGCGCAAAATAGCAAAAGAGTCAGTGACTGTAGGAAAGCCAATAACAGCTTGATAGGTTTCCTTTTCGGGTATGGATTCGTAAAGGGCCTCGATTTGCTCCACACTATCTAAGGTGTAATTCAAGGTTGAGCCCTCGGGCGCATTAACAATACCAAAAATCACCCCACGGTCTTCGGTAGGCGCAAGCTCAGTCGGGATAATGGTAAATAGAAAAGCACTTGCACTGGCCACAAGTAGCCCACCCAAGATAACAGCAGGGCGCAAGCGCAACGCACGGATCAATAGTTTTCTATAACCACGCGTCAGCCTCTGCAAAAAACGCTCGATCAACAAATACAGCCGCCTAGGTTTGGTGACCGGGCGCAACATAGTCGAGCACATCATCGGGGTCAAAGTCAGGGCGACAAAACCCGATACCAATACCGCCCCGGCCAAGGTCAGCGCAAACTCAATAAAAAGACGCCCGGTGCGCCCAGTAGCAAAGGCCAATGGCGCAAAAACTGTTACCAAAGTTAGGGTCATCGCGATAACCGCACCGGTAATTTCGCGAATCCCAAGAATAGCGGCCCGAAACCTAGGAACCCCACGCTCAATATGACGAAATATATTTTCTAAAACAACAATGGCATCATCGACCACTAACCCAATGGCAAGTACCATCGCCAGCAAAGTGAGGGTATTGATAGAAAAACCAAAGGCATACATCAGCCCCATCGCCCCGACCAACGACACGGGGATAGTCACCAGCGGTATCATGCTTGCGCGGATGTTGCGCAAGAAAAATAAGATCACCAGCGTGACCAGCAAAGTGGCCTCAAGGATGGTGCTAAATACCGAGCGAATTGACTCTTGAATAAACACCGAGCTGTCGTAAGAGATATGCAATTGCATATTGCCCGGCAGACTTTGGTTGATTTCCTCGACCTCTTTGCGCACCGCCTCTGATAAGGTCAGTGGGTTGGCCGTTGATTGCTTGGTCACCCCAATGGTTAGGCTGGGCCCACCATTAAAGCGGGCCATGACGCGCTCATCCTCGGGGCCTAAATAAATATTGGCCATATCGCCTAAGCGGATGGGGTAACCATTGGCATGGCTCACAATAATATCGGCAAACTCTTGGGGGGTTTGCAAGTCGGTGGATGAGACCACAGAAAACTCGCGGTCAACTGACTCAATGCGCCCGGCTGGGATCAAAACGTTTTGGGCCCGCAAAGCCTGCTCTACATCTTGAACAGTTAGCCCAAAACCAGCCAAACGGGCCCGATCAATATCAATGCGCATGGCTTGTAAGCGCTCGCCAAACACGCGAATCTCTGCCGCCCCGGGCAGCACTGAAAACCGTGTTTTTAAATACCTATTGATATAGTCTGAGGCCTCGATGGTGCTTAGGTCGCCCATATTGACCCCCACATAAACAATAGGGGTCGAGTCAGCCTCGACCTTGTTAATGATGGGCTCCTCTACCTCGTCGGGCAAAAATCGGCGGGCGCGCGAGACTTTATCGCGCACATCTGCGGCCGCCGCATCAGGACTGCGGCTGAGATCAAATTTAATATTGATGATGCTGCGCTCAGAGCGACTGCGCGAGGTCATGACATCGACCCCCTCAATGCCTGAGAGCTGGTCTTCTAGGGGTTTGGTGACCTGGCTTTCTATTACATCAGGCGAGGCACCCTTATAATTAGTGATGACCGAAACCACGGGCTCATCGATTTCGGGGTACTCACGTACGCTGAGGCGGTCATAAGACACCAAGCCAATGAGCACGATGAGTAAAGACAGTACCGTAGCAAATACGGGGCGCCGAATACAAAACTCTGAAATATGCATAGTAGAGCGCTTTTACTCAAAGGCAATAGAACGATTTACTGCTTGCACATGGGTACCGTCACGTACTTTTTGTAAGCCCGAAATCAACACCTCTTGGCCTGCAGTGATGCCACTAACCTCTACCCACCCCCCGCGACGTATCCCTATACGCACGGCCTGCCTTTTAACGGTACCGTCAGGCAGCAAAAGAAAAATATACTGCTCGCCCGCCGAAGGGGCAATGGCCGACTCGGGGATCATCACCGCCTGATGGCGCTCAAGCTGCACCTGTACCCGTGCAAACATCCCTGGGCGCAAGCGGCCATCGGCATTGGGGATACGCGCGCGCAAACGCACCGCCCGCCCTTGGGCATCGAGGGCCGGGTCGATCACATCAATTTGCCCGGGGAAAAACTCATCGACCAAGGCATCAAAGCGCAGCAGCACGGGCGTGCCCTCTACCACCATAGACAAATAGTGTTCGGGTATTTGAAACTCGACAAATAAGGGGTCAATGGCGTCGATGCGCACCAAATCGGTACCCGGGGCCACATAATCACCCACCGACACATGTCTAAAACCTAATACCCCATCAAAGGGGGCACGAATATCGGTTTTATCAAGTTGGGCCTGGGCCAAAGCCACCTGAGCCTGAGAAACTGCCAGCTCGCTGGCCACCTCGTCACGCGCCTGGGCACTGATAAACCCCTCTTGGCTAAGCTGCTGCGCACGAGCATACTGACTTTGCTTGAGCTTTAGGTTGGCCTGGGCCTGCTGCAACTGTGCCTGCAGCAGCCGATCATCAAGTTTGAGCAATAACTGCCCTTGCTCGGCCGGGGCCCCCTCTTTGAAATCAATTTGCGCCACCGTACCCGTCACCTCGGCCCGCAGCATCACCGCATCGCGGGCCCATAACGAGCCGACAGCCTGCACCTCTATGCCCAGCTCTTGGTTTAGCGCTGCTGTAACCTCGACTGTTGGACCTGTATCAGCTACGGCCCGTGTCATCAATAGCGCACCTAACAGTATCGCTATCAAGCAGAATATTTGTTTGTTTTTCATCATCATGCCTAGGAGACGGACTCAACCCCTTTGTTAGCTAGCGCATCAGCGCGCTCATTGCCGGGGTCTCCAGCATGGCCGCGCACCCATTTCCAAGTCAAATCATGTTGGTTTGCAAGTATATCTAATTTTTGCCAAAGGTCGACATTTTTGACCGCCTTACGATTAGCCGTGCGCCAGCCGCGCTGCTTCCAGCCCTCGAGCCATTGCGTCATCCCGTTTTTGACATATTGTGAATCAGTATGCACGGTAACGGTACAGCGTCGTGTCAACAGACTTAGAGCCTCGATAACCGCTTGAAGTTCCATACGGTTATTGGTGGTCTCGGGCGCACCGCCAAAGATCTCGCGCTCGTGCACACCATACTTTAGCACTGCCCCCCACCCACCTGCACCCGGGTTGCCCTTGCAAGCCCCATCTGTCCATATTTCGACCTCGGATTGACTCATTATTTCCCTTTGTGTGTGTTTTGGTATCGGTATTGTATTGCAGCTTGTAATTTAACCGACTATTAGCTGTTGCGATTCGGGGCTGGGGTATATTTACCTCTCTTGGGGCAATCTGCTCTTTTGTTTGGCCACCCGAGCCGCCGTGCCGTCGTTATCTGCCTGAGGGGGGTAGTTAGAAGGATAACTGCGCGGGTAGTTTTGGTTGGCAGCTACCGTACGGGCCCGACGATTGGGCTTGGCCTTGCTCCAGTCTAAACCGACCATACGCATGCCACTAACGCGCTTGACTGCACGAACCACGTATACCGCCCCCCCTATGGGCCACCAGCGCCGCCCCATATACTCCATAAACTGCCAACGTCGTATCCAACGTCGCTGCTCGCAATAGGGTATGTAGCCACCCAAGAACGAATCCTCCATATCGAAGGAGAGCAACTCAAGCCAATCACCCACACGATAGGGTGACACCCAATGACTAATAGGGGCGGGCAACCGCGGGGCAAAGCCCAGCAGGCGCTCACGCAGCCCCCACAAACTAAATGGGTTAAAACCTGTAATAATAACCTGCCCCTCGGGCACCAACACACGCTCGACCTCGCGTAACACCTGATGCGGGTCGTAAGCATTTTCTAAAACATGGGGAAGTAAGATAAGATCAATACTTTGGGTCTCAAAAGGCAAAGCCTCGGGTTGCGCAACAAGTAAATTAGTCTTAACCATACTTGGATTTACTTGCGGTTGGGTATACCATTTATGCATGATGCGGCTCGTGCGCAATAAATTCCAGTCGGGTAGGTTTACCTGTACTGCATGATACCCAAAAACATTTGACACCAAATGGTTGATTTGACGTTGCTCCAAAGCACGTACATGGCGCCCGATCGCGGTTTCTAACCACGCCTTGAGGCTGCAAATCTCTGACACAAACCCTCCATAATTATGATAAATGTTTTACACCAATCCGCCCTAAAAGGTATTCAGCTGCGTGCCGTACCCGCCTTTCGCGATAACTATATCTGGCTCGTACATAATGACAAACAGGCCATAGTTGTCGACCCCGGCCAGGCCGACCCAGTATTACAGTACCTGCAGGCCCAGCAATTAGACCTACAAGCCATACTGATTACCCACCATCATGCTGATCATGTAGGGGGCATCGAGGCCCTAAAACAAATCTACCCCGATGCACAGGTATATGGCCCTGCCAAAGAAAAGATCCCTTACTGCAATCATACCTTGCACGGCCAAGAAAGTATCGCCTTCCCCGAGCTCGGTCTAGATTTTACTGTTCTCGATGTGCCCGGTCATACAGCTGGGCATATTGCCTATTACTCAGTAGGCCCCAACGAGCAGCCCTTTTTGTTTTGTGGCGATACGCTTTTTTCTATTGGCTGTGGTCGGCTTTTCGAGGGCACCGCTGCCCAAATGGTCGAGTCATTGGCCAAAATCTGCGCCCTGCCACCTAACACCTTGGTTTGCGCCGCGCATGAGTACACCCTCAGCAATATCGAGTGGGCCCTTGCCGTTGACCCCCACAACCAAAAGCTACAAAGCTACCAAAACCTAGCGCAAAAACTTCGTGCGGACGACATCCCGACTCTGCCCTCACGGCTTGAGCTCGAGCTCGAGGCTAACCCCTTTTTACGCACCGATGTGCCTGCTATTATCACTGCTGCCGAGCAATACGCCGGCCGCCCCCTACAACATAATAGCGAGGTCTTTGCTGCCCTTCGCGAGTGGAAAAACACCTTTTAATTGCCATGTCTATGCTTGCCCGTCTGTTGATCCTTAGTTGTACGCTCTTGGTAGCCGCTTGCGCGCTACAACCCCAAGTAGAAGAAGACGGTTTTGTTACCGCCATTGATACCCCACACACCATTGACCTCACCCAAGACCCCGATGATGTTTGGGTGCGCATCCGCCGGGGCTTTGCCATACCCAATCTCAATAGCCCCTTAGTCGATGAGTGGACAGCATACTACGCCAAAAATGCCACCTCGGTACTGACCATGAGCGAGCGGGCCAGCAAATACCTGTATTTTATTGTCGATGAGCTCGAGCGCCGGGGCATGCCGACCGAGCTTGCTTTATTGCCTTTTGTCGAGAGCGCTTTTAACCCTACGGCCTATTCGCGCGCCCATGCATCGGGGCTTTGGCAGTTTATACCCAGCACAGGCAAGCACTACAATCTGCGTCAAGACAATTGGCTTGATGAGCGCCGCGACCCAGTCGCCTCGACCTATGCTGCCCTAGACTATTTGTCCTACCTTTTTGAGTTTCAGGGCGACTGGCATTTGGCCTTGGCCTCGTACAATTGGGGCGAGGGTGCGGTACGCCGCGCGATCGAGAAAAACCAAAAACAAGGCCTCGACACAGACTATTTGTCTTTAAAAATGCCCAATGAGACACGCAACTATGTACCCAAGTTGCAGGCCATCAAAAACATCATCTATAACCCGGTGGCCTACAACATACAACTGCCTGCGGTAAACAACGAGCCATATTTCACCATTGTGCACGGGCCTAGCCATATGGATATCCAAATTGCGGCTGCCTTGGCTAATATGCCGCTCGAGGAGTTCACCTTTTTAAACCCCGCTTATACCCGTGATGTGATCCCCCAAGATAGGCCGATTATCCTCTTGCCCAAAGAAAATGCCCGCCTGTTTAAAAACAACTTACAGGCCTATCAGGGCAAGCTTAGCCGTTGGGCAGTTTACGAGCCCCAAGCCGGCGAGTCCTACAGCGAGATTGCCAAAAGATTTGGCATGAGCCTACAGCAATTACGCCGTATTAACCACTTGGGCAGCAAGGCACAGCGCGCGGCAGCAGATCAGGTGCTATTAGTAGCCCACCAAGAGCCCGTGCCCGAACAACAACAGGTTTTAGGTGTGCAGGTGGCAGCCTTAGAAGAGCTACCGGTTTTTGCTCAGCACAGCCAACATACCCGCTCAGACACACAACAACCCTTGTCCCAGGCACAAAAGCGCATTCGTGCTACCTTAGATGCCCACACCCAGGTCAGCACCGAGCAACCCGATGCCCGCCAACACATTGTGCAGCGTGGTGACACCCTATACGGTCTCGCACGCCGCTATAATAGCTCGGTGCAAGCCATACAAAAACTCAACAACATGCGCGGCCATCATCTTCCGCTTGGCAAGCGCTTATTAATACCCAGTTAACTTTTATTATTTATATTGCAAGGAATCACTAATATGGCTTTTTTAAGCGGAAAACGGATTCTCATCACCGGGGTGATCTCTAATCGCTCTATCGCCTATGGCATTGCCCAAGCCTGCCGTGAGCAAGGCGCAGAAATCGCCCTAACCTATGTGGCCGACCGATTTAAATCGCGCATAGAAGGGTTAGCCGAGTCTTTAGGCGCTGAGTTTTTACTGCCTTTAGATGTAACCGATGATGAACAAATTGATGACCTCAAGGCGCAAATAGAACAACATTGGGATGGCCTTGATGGGCTCGTCCACTCTATTGGTTTTGCCCCACGCGAGGCCATTGCTGGCGACTTTCTAGATGGTCTTTCACGTGAGGCCTTTAATATTGCCCACGACGTATCGGCCTATAGCTTTCCGGCCTTGGTCAAAGCCACCCTACCCCTACTCGAAGGGCGGCCAAGCTCGGTTTTAACCCTTACCTATCTTGGGGCTGAGCAAGCCGTGCCACATTACAACACCATGGGCCTTGCCAAAGCCTCGCTCGAGGCCTCGGTACGCTACCTAGCCGCCTCTTTGGGCCCACGGGGCATACGCGCCAATGCTATCTCGGCTGGGCCCGTACGCACCCTTGCCGCCAGTGGCATCCAAGACTTTAACAAGATTTTAAATTTTGTCGCTCAAAACGCCCCCCTACGTAGGAATGTCACCATCGAAGATGTGGGCAATGCAGCTGCCTTTTTATTGTCTGAGTTGGCAGCCGGCATCACTGGTGAGATCACCCACGTAGACGCTGGCTTTTTTAGTGTGGCACCTGGTATGTACGAGGAAGACTAGGCCCTTGCAACCCAACGCGCACGGCAACAACACTAGCTGTGCGCGCCACAAACAGGCCCTACACCAAGCCTTACAGTGACTGTTTGCGCTGTTCGTTTTGTGCCGCGACCTGCTCGGCATGGGCCTGCTGCTTGCGCGCCTTTAAGGCCTCGAGATCAGCACCAACATGGGCGATCTCACGCTCTTGCGCAATGCGCATCTGCCGCTCGCGCTCGCGCAGACGCTGCAAGCGCTGCGGGCTGTGTGTACCATAACAGTGCGGGCAGCTCACCCCGGCCTCGTATTGCGGCATCGCGCGCTCTTGTGGGCTAATCGGCATGCGGCAAGCCCGACAAAACTCGTACGCACCGCGCACCAAGCCATGCCCGACTGACACCCGCTCATCAAAAACAAAACATTCACCCTGCCACAGGCTTTGCTCAGCAGGGATATCTTGTAAATACTGCAAAATACCACCTTGCAGGTGGTAGACCTCGGTAAAACCTGCCGCCCGTAGATAGGCGGTAGATTTCTCGCAGCGAATACCCCCCGTACAAAACATGGCCACAGGCGGGTTATCGGCCAAAAGCCCACCCGCCTTTTGTTGCTCAGCCACCCATTGCGGGAATTGCGCAAATGAATCGGTCTGGGGGTTAATAGCCGATTGAAAGCTACCAATACCCACCTCATAATCGTTGCGCGTATCAACGAGTACTATGTCTGCACGTTGGATAAGTGCATTCCACTGCTCGGGCGCAACATACTCACCCACCCACTCGGCTGTGCGCAGTTCGGGCACCCCTAAGGTGACAATCTCTTTTTTTAAACGCACCTTTAAACGATAAAAAGGAGCGGTATGACTCCAAGCCTCTTTGTGACTCAGACCTTGCAAGCGTGGGTCAGCACGCAAGGCCTCAAGCACGGTACGTACCCCTTGCTCGGGCCCCGCAATCGTGCCATTAATGCCCTCACGAGCCAATAGCAAAGTGCCAATTACATCGTTTTGTGCACACAACTCATACAAAGGCGCTTGCAAGCTGACATAGTCATCTAACTCAGCAAAATGATATAAGGCCGCAATGAAATACGAGGACATAAACAAACCCTTATGGTTACAAGCAAATAAAAATATTAACCCAGCTAATGGTTATTGAACACGTTGCCTTGCATCTATGGTCAAAAACCGACATTGATCACGACCACAAGCTGGAGGCGATAATGATTTAAGGTTTTCTTTTATTTTTTTGCACGGTAAAGTTAGGGCACACTTGGGCAGCTAAGCTATGTGCCTACTAAACGCTTTGTTTACTGTTTTATTATGGATTCTTTAACCCAAGCCGTACTTGGGGGCAGCATTACGGGTGTTGCCCTGCATCGTTATATTGGTCGCAAGTCTGTACTTTTGGGGGCTGCATTGGCCACCCTGCCAGACCTAGACGTATTTATACGCTATGCCGACCCCATCAGCAGCATGACCTACCATCGGGGCTTTACCCACTCGTTATTTACCCTGACGGCCTTTGCCATTGTGCTAACCATTATATGGCGCCTATTTAAGCCCCATAGTGCGTACAGTACTAGGCGATTATTTTTGGCCTTGTGGTTATGCCTCATTACCCACCCTTTACTTGATGCGTTTACGAGCTTTGGAACCCAACTATGGTGGCCCACCCAAGCGATCCCCACCTCGTGGTCGAGCATATTTATAATTGACCCTATTTATACTATCCCCTTGTGTGTGGGGGCCTTTACTGCCCTATTTTGTCGGCCCAGCCCGACCACCCAAAAACTATTGGTATGGGGGCTAATAATCAGCAGCGCCTATTTAGCTTGGACGGTAGCAGCCAAATATTGGGCCGAGCACAAAGCCAAGCAACACCCTATTTTAGCTAAACAAAGGGTGATAGACACCTTTAGCACGCCTATGCCTTTTAATAGCCTATTGTGGCGGGTAGTGGTACGCACCGATCAAGAGCAAGACTGCGAAATCATCTACAGCCTGCTCGATAAAGGGCCCCAAGAGGCTTTATGCCTACCGCATCAACGACATTATGCTTTGGTTGCTGACCAACACGAGCTACTACAGCGCTTAGAGTGGTTTACCGGGGGGTGGTTACGTTATGACCCCACTGATGGGGTTTTAGTCGTCACCGATCTGCGTATGGGGGTCGGCCCAGGTAATAATAGCTTTCGCTTTGCTGTCGCTGAACAAGACGCAGAAGATCAATGGCAAAATATCTTGCCCTATCGCTGGCCAAGCACCACTGATCTAAGAGAGCTCAAACACGTCATGCAGCGCATTTATAGTAGTACGCCCCCCTTGCCCTTAGAAACTTGGGCGCAGCGGGCAAAACTAGCCACCCCACCCTCTAATGACGCCCCAGCAGACCCATAGCAGCCTACCTAATTAAGCTGTTAGGCCCACCGCCTGCATATAGGCATCAATACGCTCTGTGCTTATATCGGGTTGTAGCGAGCGGGCGGCAGCCAAGGCAATCCAACGCGCATCGATTTGGAAAAAGTCACGCAACTGGCTGCGCGTATCGCTACGACCAAAACCATCGGTGCCCAGCACCTCGTAAGGGGCGGGCACATAATCACGGATGCTATCAGGCAAGGCCCGCACAAAATCAGTTACTGCCACCACTGCTGCGTTAGAGCCCTGCAGCTGCTGGGTCACATAAGGCTGAGCGGTATCTTGCCCTAGGCGCTGGGCCGCGCGCACCGCTGCCCCATCACGGGCCAACTCGGTAAAGCTCGTCACGCTCCAAAGCTCGGCCGCTACAGAAAAATGTTGGGCTAATAGCTCAGCCGCCTGCTCAGCCTCGGCAACCATGGTGCCCGATGCCAACAACCGTACCTGTGCATTGGGCACCGCTTGTAAACAGTACATACCACGACAAATACCCTCTTGCACCCCCTCGGGCATGGGCCGCTGCTCAAGACGCTCGTTATAAACAGTAATATAATAAAAAACATCCTCTTGCTCGCCAAACATGCGCCGCAACCCCTCTTGCAGCAACACTGCTAGCTCATAGCCGTAGGCGGGGTCGTAGGCGAGGCAATTGGGCACAGTGCCGGCCAACAAATGACTGCTACCATCTTGATGCTGCAACCCTTCGCCAGCCAAAGTGGTGCGCCCTGCTGTGGCACCAATCAAAAACCCGCGGGCCCGCTGATCGGCTGCTGCCCAAATCAAATCACCCACCCGCTGAAAGCCAAACATTGAATAAAAAATATAAAAAGGCAGCATCGCCAAACCGTGCACCGAATAACTGGTCGCAGCAGCTGTCCACGATGATAGGGCGCCGGCCTCGGTAATCCCCTCTTCGAGTATTTGCCCCTTTGTGCTTTCATGGTAGGCCACCAAAGAACCACTATCTTCGGGCTCATAGTGCTGCCCAAAGGGGGCATAAATACCAAAGGGTTTAAATAAACTCGCCATGCCAAAGGTGCGCGCTTCGTCGGCAACAATGGGCACCACCCGCTCGCCCCAATAATCGGTGCGCATCAGCCCAGTTAATAAGCGCACAAAAACCATTGTCGACGACACACTACGCCCTGCCTGCTCGAAGGCAAACTGACCGTAATCCTTTAGGTTGGGCAAAGGGGGCACCGATAACTGGGCCCGTCGCTGGGGCACAAAACCCCCTAATTGCTGCCGTCTTTGCAGCAGGTGTTGGTATTCGGGGCTATCTTTGGGAGGCCGATAAAAGGCAAGCTCATCGCATTGTTGATCGGTTAAGGGTAGATTAAAGCGATCTCTGTAGGCCCGCAGTTGCTCGGTATCTAATTGCTTTTGTTGATGGGTAGTCATTTTACCTTGGCCGGCATCACCCATGCCCCAACCTTTGGTGGTCAGCGCTAAAATCACTACTGGCTGCCCCTTATGCTGCACTGCGGCCTCATAGGCAGCGTAAATTTTTTGCATATCGTGCCCGCCACGTCGCAGTCTGTCTATCTCTTCATCGCTGAGACGATCGGCCAAGGCCTTTAAGGTCGGGGTTTGGGCAAAGAAATGAGCACGATTATAGGCACCACTATTGGCTGCCAAAGTCTGCATCTGCCCATCGACTGTGCCCCCTAGCACACGGGCCAACTCGCCCTCGGTATCGGCTGCAAATAAAGCATCCCAATCACTACTCCAAAGCAGCTTGATCACCTTCCAGCCGGCCCCATGAAATAAGGATTCGAGCTCATTGACAATACTGCTGTTGCCCCGTACTGGGCCATCCAAACGTTGCAGATTGCAATTGATCACAAAAACCAAATTGTCGAGCTTTTCACGTGCTGCCAGGGTGAGGCCAGCTACAGACTCAGGCTCATCCATCTCGCCATCACCAAATACCCCCCACACCATTCTGTCGTTAGGGGGGAGCAATTGGCGATTTTCTACATAACGCATAAAGCGTGCCTGATAAATTGCATTGATCGGGCCCAGACCCATCGAGCCAGTAGGAAACTGCCAAAAATCAGGCATCAGCCATGGGTGAGGATAAGAGGACAACCCTTGTTGGCCTTGTTTCGCCGCCTTGACCTCTTGGCGGTACCAAAGTAATTGCTCTTGGCTCAGTCGCCCCTCGAGATAGGCGCGGGCATACACCCCAGGTGCCGAATGCGGCTGGAAAAAAACCAAGTCCCCCTGATGTGTTTTGGTCGGCCCCCTAAAGAAATGATTAAAACCCACCTCGAATAAATCAGCTGCCGAGGCATAGCTAGCGATATGGCCGCCGAGCTCGCCATAATTTCTATTGGCCTTGACCACCATAGCCAACGCATTCCAACGCACCATACTGGCGATGCGCCGCTCGAGTAGCAATGCAGCCTCACCCCCCGGAAAAGGCGGCTGCTGGGCCAAATCGATGGTATTTACATAAGGCGTATTACGGGCAGGCTGCCAACCTATGCCCAAACGCTGGGCATGGGTGTTTAATTCATCTAATAAAAAACGAGCCCGCTCAGCACCAACATTTTGTACCACAGACAATAAAGCCTGCTGCCACTCTTGAGTTTCCTGTGGATCGCTATCAGCGCGTTGGGGAAAAGAAAATGGGGGTTGTTTCATTTTGCTGCCTGTAGTCGATGGTTGATCTATTCAGTATAGGCAAAAAATGGCAAAATATGATTGCTATTTACACCAACATCCCGCTCAAAAACAGCATCTTATAACGCTTCTTTGAAAATAAAAGTATTTAATTCTATTTATGCAACTCGACACCATCGATCTTAAAATACTCAGACACCTACAAGAAAACAGCAGCCTCAGCAATATTGAGCTCGCCAAAAGAATCAATCTATCGCCATCGCCCACCTTATCGCGCGTAAAACGACTCAAGGATCAGGGCATCATCACGCGCTACACCGCCTTGGTCGACCCCGCGGCCCTAGGCCTGCAATTAACAGTTTTTGTTAGCATCAGCTTAGAAAAACAAAAAGCTGCCATCTTGGCTCATTTCGAGCAAAAAATTTCTCAACTTGAAGAGGTAATGGAGGCCTATTTAATGACCGGCGATGAGGACTACCTGCTGCGCCTGCTGGTTAAAGACATACATGCCCTTGAACGTTTCATTTTGGATCATCTCACCAATATCCCCGGGGTGGGCAAGATCCGCTCAAGCTTTGCACTCAAGCGCGTGAAATACACCACTGCCTTACCAATACAGGTGTAGCCAACAGGTAGAGCAATATGATTAATACTGTTTAAGAGGCGCGTAGATTTCTGCTTTGTATTTGATTGTGCGCAATTAATAATGCGGTCACGAGCACCGAAACCAATAATGAAATTAAAAAGGCGACCAAGGCTGTAAAATGCGGGGCGGTCAATGCCACACTGGCACAAAAACCAACCAAACTAGCCGTACCCAATAAAGTTGAGCGCAAGGTCGACATGGTTATATCCGTACCATACTGCCGCTGAATGGTGACATAAATGACGGTAAAACCAATGGGGTAGGCCATTAATAGCCCCGACCATTGGGTACCCAGTTGGCTCGCCCCAGTGGTCACCACGGCCACCAATAGACCGGCGAGGCCACCGCGCAAGAGCAGCAAAGCAATGCTTTCAGCACTACGCACTTTGTCTACATCTTTGGTAAACCTAAGCGAAATCTTGCGGGTGAGCAGGGTAACAACAATAAAGAGCACCACCCCTAACCAAACATTGGGGGGCAACAAGCGCAGCAAATTAACACTAGCCAACCAAGCCAAACCGGCCGCGGTCACCGCCACCCAAGGTGAAAATCGTGTCCCTACCACTATATAGACAAGGGTAAAGACCTGCGTGGCACAGATAGACAAAACCGAGTAAACAGCAGTTAAAGAAACAAAATCTGCTGGGGCACGGCCCAATAAAAAATAAAACCCAGGGCCTAATACGATGGGTAAACCCGCTAATGCGCCGCCAATAATAGGCCCAAACTGGCCAACTGCCAGGGCAATCGCAATCACCACAAAGGCAGTAGTGAATACCTTGGTCAGTAGCTCGAGCATAGGGGTTTGCAAAATTAACTCAGCATACACTAATTACCGCCCTCAAATGCCACATAGGCTGTCACCTCCTGGATTTTATTTTGGCCCTTATTACTGCTCAAAACAATTTGTGCCTGCCTAAATGGCACCTCGGGCGCTCACAGATAGTATAGTTTGTACTGTGCTGCAAGCGCCTAGTGCCAAATGAGGCAGGCAGGTTTTAGTTGCTTTTCTTGGCGGCTTTGCTGCCTGCTTTTTTAGCAGCCGAGGCTTTTTTAGCCGCCTTCTTGGCCGTAGTCTTTTTAGCTGTGGCCTTTTTGGCACTTGCTTTTTTAGCGGTAGCCTTTTTCGCGGTTGCCTTCTTTGCAGAGGCCTTTTTGGCCGTAGCCTTTTTAGCGCTTGCCTTTTTGGCCACAGCCTTTTTCACAGAAGCTTTTTTGGCAGGAGCCTTGCTGGCTGCTGCCTGGTTTTCAGCTGTCTGAGTTTCTGCTGCCTGGGATTCGGCTACCTGAGTCTCTACTGCCGGAGTTTCTGCTACTGGAGTTGTTGCGGCCCCTTTTGTCGCGGCCTGCTCTATCACAGCCTCTTTGGTGGCAACCTCTGCCGTTGTCGATTGTCTCGCCACCTGTGCTGTAGCTGACCGCGTCGGGCTGCGTTTTATCTTGGGTAAAACTACCGCCTCGGGGCAAATGGTTGACTGAGTCACCCCTGGTGCCCATTGGCTAGTTAACCCCATCACGCGGGCAACATGTGCAAAACGCTCGCTAACCCCCTTATCGACATTGAGCACATCTTTAAGCTCGGCAATTTTGGAAACTGCAGCCCAAATAGATTGGCGAGCCTGCTGATCTTTGACCAAAATAGGGATGGCATCAATGGCTTGCTCGGGGAAGGCTCGTACAATGCGCCATTGGCGACGCATAATCGGACGCAACTGCTCTTGACTAGGCAGGTGCAACTGATGTTGCTCGTGACGGGCCAAATTATGCAGCATATTAAAAGCACGCTCGTCAATAAAGGTGCTCTCGCCAGCCATATACACTAACAAACGCGCAAAAGCCTCGACCGTGCCCCCTTGCTCGATCTGCATGGCCGCCAGCTCGGCACGTAACTCGCGCAACTCGGCATAAAGGGCCAGATTATCCACCTGAGTATGCTGCTCTTTGGTGCTGGGCGCATCCAGCCCAACCAAAGCCCGCAAATAGGGGTTGTCGTAAAACATATTAAAGGTGGTCTCGACCGTCTGATCGCGAATATCACGATAGGCATCAAAGGCATTGACTATGGCTTGGCCGACGAATTGCTCCCAAGCAAGAAAAACATTATCAGCTGAGACCGGTGCACGGTTTTCACGAGCAGTACGCGCCGCCATTTTGCTATAGATGGCAAAGGGGTTCAGGCTAGACCATAAAAAGTTTTCTAATCTATTGGGGTGCATTGCCCGCATCAGTTTGGGGGCAAACCCCACGCTTAGCGCACGGACCACAGGCGAGACCACCAAATCATAAACATGCTGATTAACCTCTGAAACGCGATTAACCACCTCAAAGCCCTGCTCTTCGGTACGCCCATCATCTAGAGCCCGTATATCATCTAATGTACGGGGCACAAAAGTCACCAGATGGCGCCCTTTGATCCACTCTGAATGCGGCATATGTGGGTGCAAGTCCTCGATTTTGGCCTCGTATAAGCCTGGCGGCAATAAACCAATCAGATCTAAGGCCCCGACCAAGGCCTCGTGCTCGCGCGAAGCCACACTAGAAGAAACAAAAATACCTAAATGCCCGACCTTTTCGTGTAAGCAATAGACAATAACCTGCTCATGCTCACGGATATCCTCAACATCTTGATAAAGATCGAGAACCCAGTTTAGAGCTTGAGGAGGTGGCGTGATATTGTCCCCCTCAGAGGCAAAAACCACTATAGGGCTACGAATATTACGTAAATTGATATAGTCGTCATTAACGGGATTGCGCAACACCCCGCGGGCAATACGGTTGCCTATAAATAGATTTTGCACAATCCAATCTATCTCGGCCCGAGTGAGCAAAAAGTGCCCACTCCACCAACGCTCAAACTGTAAAAAGCGTTCGGCCTCGGTATCGGCATGGGTGTACAGATGGTAGTACTTTTTCCAATAGGTATTAGCGGGGTCGAGCTGCTCAAAGTTTTCGACTAAATAAGCCCCATCAAAAATCCCACCTTGTAGATCACTAATAAATGAACTCGGCCACGAGCCCCCAACCATGCCGCCGGTATAACGCATGGGGTTTTGACCTGCACGGCCCGACCAATAGGCAAGGGGTGCCCCCGCCAAAAGCAACGGCCCGGCCAAATCAGGGGCAATGCTAGCCAATATCGCTGCCGCCCAGCCCCCTTGGCAGTTACCAATAATAAATGGCTTGCCCACACGCTTGGGGTCGTGTAGCTGCGCCACCTTTTGCATAAAAGCGATCTCAGCCTTGATCACGGCCTCGATGGTTTGCCCCGGGCAAGGCTCGGGGCCAAAAGTGACAAAATAACAAGGGTGCCCCGCCGCAGTCACCACCCCAATCTCGCTACTAAGCTTTGAGCCAGCAACACCGGGACCATGCCCCGCACGTGGATCAATAATGACAAAAGGCTTGGCGTCTGGGTCAACAGGGTGCTCTGCCGAAGGCAAAATACGCAATAAGGAGTAATTAACTGGCTGCTCTAAAGTACGCCCATCGAGCACGCACTCGTGCTCAAAAACCAAAACAGGGGGTTTGCCCTCTTTGGTGTGCTCGATGAATTGATCACCACGCTGGCGTAAAATGTCAAAAAACAACGCACTACGCTGTTGCGCATCGAGCCAGTATTCTGAAAACTGTTGCAGCAAATTGGCAGACATAAAAAGAACTCCTAGACTTAGCCCATTGAGCCCATCGTCCGGCAAAGACGGCGGTGGGCAAAAATAAAGAACACCAAACCAATGGCCAACATAATGACAAAATCAGACCATATCATGGCAAAGGTAGCACCGCGCAATAGCACGGCCTGGGCATACGAGACAAAATGTAAGGTGGGCGTGGCAGACATAATCCACTGTACCAGCTCGGGCATGCTTTCTCGAGGGGTAATTGACCCCGAAAGTATTTGCAAGGGCAAAAGTAACAATATTGCCATTAGCCCAAACTGTGGCATGGTACGTGCCAAAGTACCCATATAAATACCAATGGATGTGGTGGCAAAAAGATAAACAAAAGCGCCCAGCATAAATAAGGTAGCCGACCCCGTGAGCTGTGCACCGATGACCCCCCGAATCATCATCTGTAAAGCGAAAAATGCGCCCACTAACACCACCATACCCATGGACCAGACCTTGGAGAGCATAATTTGCATAGGGGTAACCGGCATGACCAACAAATGCTCGATTGTGCCGTGCTCGCGCTCGCGAATCAGAGCCGCACCCGTCAAAATAATAGAGAGCAATGTAATATTATTGATCAAACCAGTGATGCCACCAAACCATGCCGAATACAAATTGGGGTTGAATAAACTATGTTGCACCAAGTGCACAGGCACAGCCTGTGGGGTCAAACTGCTGCGCGAAAGGTGTCTTTGTATTTCCTCACCAAGAATGGTCTGAATATAGGCCGCCCCCACCAAGGCCTGGCTTTGACGGGTAGCATCAACATTGAGTTGTATGCCTGGCTGACGCCCAGCCTCGATATCACGTTGAAAACCAGCAGGTATATTAAGTACAAAAGTATCTTGGCCCGCATCCATACCGCTATCGATTTCGGCACGACTAATGAGGCGAGGGGGCAAAAAATAAGGCTCGTGCAAGGCATCAAGCAGACGATGCGAAAGTTGTGAGCGGTCTTCGTCAACAACTGCAATTGCAGCCTTGTTGAGTGCATCGGGCTTGGCCTTAGCGTTAGAATAAATCGCCCCCGAAAACATAAAAACGATGAGCACCAACAAGGCCACATCACGACCGAGGCTGTTAAACTCTTTTACCCCCAAATTATAAATGGTCTGCAACCATTGCCAAACCGTATAATGAGCTGGGCTGCGCGCTGCGGGCTGTGAGCGAGAGTGTTCTGTATTGCGCATATTATTTAGCCTGTTTTTTTAATAATAGCACCGCTGCGACGGTCAACACCGGTATGGCCACAATCAAGGGGTAAAACGATGCAGACAACGCCCCCCAATCAAGCGCTTTAGAAAAGGTACCCCGACTGATGGTCAGATAATGGGTGGTGGGGTAGATTTGGCCTATCCATGCCCCGAGCCCCTGCAATGAGGAGACCGGGTCAACCATGCCCGAAAACTGAATGGCCGGTATCAACGTACCCATGGCCGTACCTGCTAATGCGGCCACCTGGCTATTCGTTAAGGTCGAGGCCAAAAGCCCAACCCCTGTAGTTGCTATCACATACAGCAAAGTGGCCAACAACAAAGTACTCAAATGCCCTTTAAACGGCACTTTGAATACAAACAAAGCTAATAGATACAAAAACACAAAACTAAGCAGGCCCAACACCACATAAGGCAACTGCTTGCCAAGTAAAAATTCAAGTTTGGTTACCGGGGTGGTGTATAAATTCATAATCGAGCCCAGCTCTTTTTCGCGTACCACGCCCAAAGCAGTCAACATCGCCGGAATAAAAATCAACAACATTGGAATCACAGCAGGCACCATTGCTACGAGGCTGCGTAGCTCGGAGTTATAGCGAAAGCGCACCTCGGCCTGCACGGGCAGCTGAGGCCGCAAACCATGTTGGCTTTGCGCCCAATTGGCTATGACCTGCTGATGTATGGCCTGGGTATAACTTTTGATGGTTTCGGCACGTAAAGGCATACCGCCATCAATCCACATAGCTATCTCGGGCTGCGCCCCACGGGCGAGATCACGCCCAAAGCCAGGGGGGATTTCAACCACCAAAGCCAGCTCGCCTGCTTGCATACGGTTACGCAAATCATCATAACTCGCCACTGCCGGCTGCTCATCAAAATAACGCGACCCAGAAATATCTAAGTTGTAATGTTGACTGGCTGTCGACTGATCGAGGTCGTAAACAGCATAGCGTAGGTTTTCTACATCCATATTGATGCCATAACCCATCACCATCATGAGCAACATACTACCCACTAAGGCCATCATTAGACGAATAGGATCACGGCGCAACTCTAATGACTCGCGAATGCTATAGCTCAATAAACGCTGTAGGCTAAATAACTGCCTACGCGGGGCAGCGGGCCGTGCTGCTGGCGCGACCGCCACCGTATCAGCAGCTATTTGCTCTGCCCCTACCTCATCAGCAGATACGGGCTCACTAGATGCCAAGGCCGCCACCGCAGCTATGGCCGCTTTGTCGGGCGCCTCAGTATAGGGTTCAGTGCCCTCGTCATAGGGCTCAGACCCCTCGTCGGGCTCGGGCTTAACATAGGGTTCGGGGGCCTCATCATTAACGCCTATGGCCTCTTCTAAATAGCCAATAAAGGCATCTTCGAGATTTTGCGCCTGCCGTTTTTCAACTAGCTCTTGGGGGGTGCCTGTATCAAGCACCACCCCTGCATGCATCATCGACATACGATCGCAGCGCTCGGCCTCATTCATAAAATGGGTAGAGATGAAAATTGTCACCCCATCTTGACGTGACAACTCGATCATATGGGCCCAAAACTTATCACGGGCCACAGGGTCAACCCCCGATGTAGGCTCGTCAAGAATGAGCACTTCGGGTTCGTGCAAAACCGCCACGGCTAGCTGCAAGCGCTGCCGTACCCCGAGGGGCAAATCAGTGGGGAAGCTTTGCATCACCTCTTGAAGCTCAAAGCGTTTGGCTAAGGCTGCCACGCGCTTGGGCTGCTCGGCTTTGGGCAAATGAAATAGTCGGGCGTGCAACATGAGGTTTTGCGCGACGCTAAGCTCGTTGTACAAGGAAAAGCTTTGCGACATATAACCTACCCGTCTGCGCGTAGACAGATCATGTGCGTCAATGGGCTGCCCCAACAGGGTGGCTTGACCAGAGGTAGGCGGAATAAGCCCAGTCAACATTTTCATGGTCGTTGACTTGCCACAGCCGTTAGAACCCAAAAAGCCAAAGATCTCACCTTTGTAGACGCGCAGGTTGACATCATCCACAGCAGTAAAGTCGCCAAATTTTTTTGTTAACCCATGTGATTCAATTACGACCTCATCGCTATGCGGCAAAGGCGGCTTGGCCACATCGTGGTGGGTTTGTGTCTTTGCCTCTGGCAATAAACGCAAAAAGGCCCGTTCTAAGCTTTGACTATCTGTACGTTGTAAAAGCTCAGTCGGACTGCCTGTTGCCAACACCCGCCCGGCATCCATAGCAATGAGCCAGTCAAAGCCTTGGGCCTCGTCCATATAGGCAGTGGCCACTAATACGCTCATCTCGGGACGCCGTGCCCCAATGCGACTAATCAGTTGCCAAAACTGTCGTCGTGCCAAGGGGTCAACCCCGGTAGTGGGCTCATCTAAAATGAGCAAGTCGGGGTCATGCACCAACGCACAGCATAAACCAAGCTTTTGTTTCATCCCGCCCGAGAGTTTTTGTGCCGGTCGATGTGCAAACTCACTCATGCCTGTGCTGGCTAATAAATCTTTGATGCGTGCATGGCGCTCGGCTTTTGATTGCCCAAAAAGGCGAGCAAAAAAATCAATGTTTTCAAAAACCGACAAGGTGGGGTAAAGATTTCGCCCTAAGCCTTGGGGCATATAAGCAATGCGTGCACAATTGGCCTCGCGTGGCAAACGCTCGCGCATATTTACAGCCAAAACCTCGAGCGCGCCTTGCTGCATCTTGCGTGCGCCAGCAATCAAACCCAAAAGTGTTGATTTGCCCACCCCATCGGGGCCAATCACCCCAGTAATCACCCCTTGGGGGATTTGGATAGAAACATCATCCAAAGCCAAATCGGCCCCATACCGATGGCTCAGATGCTGCGCACGAACAACAAAAAGACCCTGCTTAGACATGGGCATGCACACAACTATTGATCAACATCAGGTAGATTAACCTGCAAGTCAGCTGGCCAATCAGCGGTTGGGTCAAGCTGTATATAAGCCACCCCAGGCACCCCGGTTTTGACATACTCTAAATATTGGTTGAGTAACTCAGGGGCAATGCGTACCTTGGTGCGAAACATAAGCTTTTGGCGCTCATCGTGGGTCTCGACTGATTTGGGCGTAAACTGCGCCACACTCGACACATAGGTCACCTCAGCTGGGATCACATACTGTGGCAATGCATCTAAAACAATACGTGCCGGCGCGCCCAAAGCCACCCGACCCGCCTCTTGCTCAGTCAAAAACACTGTCATATAGACATCAGCCAAGTCAACCAAATTAACAACCTTGCCCCCATTGCCCAGCACCTCGCCTGGTTGGGCCAGTCGATACTGCACCCGCGCGGCACGTGGCGCACGCAGCACAAGGTCATCAAGCTCGCTGTCTAGATTGTCAATCACTGCTTGCGCCGCATGGATACTCGCCTGGGCTTGGGCCACCTGAGCTTGGGCGGCTTGTATGCCCGCCTGCAGCGCATTGATCTGCGCCTGAGCGACCTGCAGCATCGCTTGCGCATTAAGATAGCGTGTGTGGTCATTATCTAATTGCTGTGCTGATATGGCCCGCTCGGCCTTGAGTGTGCGTGAGCGCTGCCAGGTTTTCTCGGCCAAATCAAGCTCAGACTGCCGCTGCACCAAAGTTGCCTCGGCCATTGCCTTATCGGCTTTACGCTGGGCCACTTGGGCACGAGCCGCCTCGACTGCGCTTTCTGCACGAGCTTTTTCTGCCTGGGCTTGGGCTAATTGGGCGCGTAGTGATTTTTGATCCATCTCGGCCACCACCTGATTGGCAGCGACCAAATCACCCTCTTGAACAAACACAGTGTCGACACGGCCTGCCATTTTGGTGGCTACGTCAATTTCGGTAGCCTCTAAACGCCCATTGCTCTTGGCAAAGCGCTCATCAGTAACCTGCCCAAACTCTTGCCACCACCATGCCCCAACACCCAGCACGATAAATAGACCAAGGAGAACATAGACCCAATTAATTTTTTTCTTTGCTTTCAACTTGATTTCCTAACATCTAAATAGGCGATTAACCTATTGGTATTTGGGTGCACAACAAGCAACTACTACATTTGCTAACCACACAATATTTACTAATCACACAATAGCCCGTAGTTTAGATAGGGCCTGCTCTAAGGTATCTTTTTGTTTAGCAAAACAAAAGCGGATAAGCGGCAACTGCGGGTCATGCTCATAAAATGCACTATAAGGTATAGCAGCCACACCAAACTCGCGTGTCAGCCTCTTGCAGCACTCGTAGTCTGTTAAACCCTTGAGCGCATCGATTTGGCTATAGTCGGCGGTAATAAAATACCCCCCCTTAGGGGCCAACAAGCGCCACTTGGTGTTCGCTAACCCCTGAATAAAATAATCACGCTTAGGGGCAAACACCCGAGCCGCCGAGGCGCGCGCCTTTTGGGTTGGGGCCTGGCCCATTTCTTGGGCCAATAAATCTGCTAAAGCATACTGCGATGGTGTATGCACAGAAAATGTATTGATGCTATGTACCTTGCGGATTTCAGCCATTAACTCAGCCGGCGCAAAACAAAAGCCTACCTTCCAACCTGTTAGATGAAAGGTCTTGCCTAATGAGCCCACCACCACACTGCGAGCTTTGAGCTCAGGTACCGATGCGGCGCTACGGTGCCGCCCCGGCATATAGACCAAATCGCTATACACCTCGTCGCTAAGAACAATGATGTTCGTATCGGCCAAAAGCTCGGCTAACTGCTGCAAATCAGCTAAACCCAGCACGGCACCACTTGGGTTGTGTGGAGTATTGATAATTATCATGCGCGTATTTGGCCCGATGCTTGTCCGCAGCTGAGCCCAAGGCAGCGAAAAATCCTCAGCTGATAATGCCACGCGCCGCACTACCCCACCCGCCAACTCAACAATGGGTGCATAAATATCGTAAGCTGGCTCGAGAATAATCACCTCATCACCGGCGGCTACCAAAGCTAAAATAGTAGAAAAAATAGCCTCGCTTGCCCCAGATGTAATGGTTAGCTCGGTGTCAATATCGTAATCGGCCCCCTCGCGTTGGCGCATTTTGCGGCCCAACTGCTTGCGCAACTCAGCCACCCCTATGCCGGGCGCATATTGATTGACCCCAGCGCTAATATAGTGGTGCATGAGGTCGGCCAAACTCGCATCAGGCGGAAAATCAGGAAAGCCTTGGGCCAAATTAATCGCCCCGCACTCTGTCGCCAAAGCGCTCATCACTGAAAAAATATTGGGCGGTAGATTGGGTAGCTTTGAGTTGATCTGCATACGTACCTCTGTTGCCGTGCTCGTATTATTTGAACAAATACACTTTAAATGTGGCTGGTTTTTACTTAAATACCATCAACTAACAGTATATACGGCAAAAAAATAGCCCGGCAGTGCCGGGCCACTTTTACACTGCGATGTACTAAAACTAGTGAGTGCGTCTGAAATCATCTACACCGCAGTATGAATGAATAGCTAGTATTAGAGAAAACCATCCTCTAATTGCGTACCCCATTCGGTTTTCACCGGTTGACGCCCCCGTGTTACTGCTTGAGCGGTAAAAAATTTCTGTGCTCGACGATCTATCTTTTCAATCACTTGTAACACTTTGCGTACCCATCTCCATTTAACATCGACCAACTGGCTCGCGTGTGAAGCTTGCGCAAAGGTCGTATTTGCAGACGCAGCCAAGTTGCAATGAATCATTTAAAAATCCTATATAAAAACAGTTAAATCATTATCTTGTGACAACAATTACTATTCTAGGGTAAACCCTAAGTCATGTCTAGGGGAAAACCCTAGGACCACCCTATTCGCTCATTTGCCTGCCTTTATGTTGTCTTTTGCCAACGAAACTACAAAGCTAAAGCAACTCTCTGCTTTTATTAATTTTTTTGGCCCCCTCTTTTGACTCAATACTGTTTGTTAACAGGCCAATAACACACACAGCACATACAGAGTCGAGGGGGCCAAAACGACCTTTTATGAACAGCTTTAGTTAGCTTGCTGCTGATAAGCTATACATACAGACTTGGTTTCTAAATAACTCAAAATCGAAGCTTGCCCATGCTCACGGCCAATACCAGATTTTTTATACCCCCCAAATGGCATGCTTGGGTCGAGCATATTGTGGGTATTTACCCAGACAGTACCTGCCTGAATTTTGGGCACTATGCGATGCACTCTATTAATGTCGTTTGACCAAATACTTGCCCCCAAACCGTAATCGGTCTGGTTGGCCAGCTGTATGGCCTCTTGCTCAGTCTGAAAACGATTGGCCACTAAGACCGGGCCAAAAACCTCTTCTTGAGCAATACGCGTATCGGTCGCCACATCAGCAAATACAGTGGGACGCACAAAAAAGCCCTGCTCGGGGCGCGCTTGATTTTTTGTCAGTTGTCGCCCCTCGGACTGCGCCAACTGTATGTAGTTTTCTACCCTTTCTTTTTGGCGTGCAGAAATCAAAGGGGCAATTTGGGTTTGCTCATTAAAACCATCACCCAGCACCATTTGATCGGCCAAGGCAGCTATTTTTTCTACTACTTGATCGTAAATGCTGTCCTCAATATAGACCCGTGAGCCCGCGGTGCACACCTGCCCCTGATTAAAAAATATAGCGTTCGCCGCACCACCAATGGCTTGCTCGATGTCACAATCAGAAAAAATCAACACGGGTGATTTGCCACCTAGTTCCAGTGATACCCGCTTAATGTCTGTGCCAGCTTGTGCACCAATGAGGCGCCCTACCTCGGTTGAGCCCGTAAAAGTAATTTTATTGACCAACGGATGAGCAGTTAACGCCGCACCCGTCGTTTCACCCCGCCCCGTCACAACATTAAATACCCCCGCAGGCAGACCTGCCTCTATGGCTAGCTCAGCAAGCCGAATGGCGGTAAGCGGGGTTTCCTCGGCTGGTTTTAAAACAATGGTGCAACCAGTCGCCAAAGCTGGGGCAACCTTCCAAATGGCCATTAATAAGGGGAAATTCCAGGGCACTATCGCTGCCACCACCCCAACCGGCTCGAGTCGGGTGTAGGCATGGTAAGCAGTCTGAGGCGGAAAGGGGATGGACAGATTTAAATGCTCACCCGAAATCTTGGTCGCCCAACCGGCCATATACCGCAACCACTGTGCCCCTGAGTACACATCTAAACCATAGGCTAAGCTTAAAAGCTTGCCATTATTTGTGGTCTCTAAATGGGCCAACTCATCAGCATGCTGCTCGACCAAATCAGCCAGCCGCAGCAATACCTCTTCACGTTGACTAGGCAAAAAGTCTGCCCATTCCGAGTTATTTAAAGCTTTATGGGCTGCGTTAACAGCCAAATCAACACCCTTAGCCCCCGCTTCGGGCTGCTGTGCAATAACTTCACCCGTAGCAGGGTTATATACCGGAATGGTCGGCCCCTCTGAGTGAAAAACGGGCTCGCCGTTAATCAGCATATGCTCTCGAATACCCGCTAGCTTTTCTTGACTCATGATTATCTCCTTAGGTTTTACTCAATGCGCTAGGGCAAAAACACCCCTACACTAATGGAAGAATTGCCCCTATGGCATACAATACAAATTGTAGCGATATTCAGTAATTCTTTTGGTCTGCAATGCGGCCTGCGCCCGCGCATAGACCTTTTTTGATTATTAAGATCCACTGGTATGAAAAGAGCGGATTGTACTTATGTATAGACGAATAGCGATTAGTGCTTGCGTGGTAGCCTTACTTGGTGCCTGCACAGCCCACTCATCTTATCCACGCCACCGTGCCGAGATTTATTACCGCTCGCCCGCCCACCAACCTGCACCACAAAGCAATTGTGCCTATAACCCCGATAGCTGCATGTACGATGGCCCTTACGAGCCTGGCGAGCGGGCCTTTGCCGAGGAGGAGGCCAAAAGACTCAACCGGGCCTCATTACAAAGATTGCGCCGTAGTCGCTAAGGCCGCAGTTGGTAATGCTGTAGTTTAAGACCGTGGTCGCTAAAGCCCGTAGTCAATAATGCCGGAGTCGATAACCCCAACGCTCAGTAAGCATATCGTGGCAAGATCTACGTAGCTATTCGCTTGGGCCTGCTATTTGGGTTATGATGATTTTCGTAGGCGAGGTTAATAAAAACCTTGTAACTAGCATTACAAACCCTTAATACTCCTATCGGAGGCCTATATGTCTTCAGTCCAAGGTGCCGTAAGTGCCGCCTTAGGCCTACAAAACTATATGTTGGCCCAAGAAAAAAACAACAACCTATTAACCAAGGTATTAGACAATCAGCGGGACACCATCACACAGCTAGTTGATAGTGCCATCCCGCCCGCTACTGGCCCACAGCCATTAGCCGAGTCAGGTGCAGTAGGTACACGCATTCACGTTACGGCTTAAACACTTTTAGGCGCTGCTTTGCTTTGCAGCGCTTTTTTTATGGGCTGGCCGCCAAACACCCGGCCCAATAAGCATAAAAATATTGTCACTATAATGCCCAACCCATTGCTGTGTTTTTATAATTGGCTATCGTTATGTAACTTGCCCACTTAAGGAGCACCCCATGACAGATCAATGGCTTGATACCCTAATCACCGACACCCCCCAACAAGGCTTTGAGCTCGCCATCGCACTTAGCCGCCGTGGCGTGCGTTATACCCAACCCGACCCCGAGGTCTTACACCGTTTGCGGCCCGAATACGCCGAGGATGCCAGTGAGCTCACTGCAGCCTCGCAAGTGATAGCTATCAACTTCCAAACGGTTGCGGCGGCTAACAACTATTGGCGCGATACCTAAAGCTGCAAACACTGTCTGCGTCTTGCGCAGCAATGGCCTAAGCCAACAAGTAGCGTATTCACCTCGTACAGCAATGCCTAAGGCTACAAATGCCACTGTCAACCAATGCAGCAATGCTATGATAATACACTCGGACGTGCTCTAAAAAACAGGCAATAAAACCAAAGGAGGCCTACGCACGAGCCGCAACGCTATTCATAGCGCCATTATCGACTCGGAGGTTGACATGCCTGATCAGCTTTTAGGTGGTGCCGATACCGGCATTGCTGCACAACAAAAACCCGATCTCAACAATAGCTCACAGTTTGCCCAGCTCATTGATGTTATTACCGCACTCTCAAGCGAGCGCAACATCAACAAACTATATGAAAAAATAGTTGAAACCGCCCAGGCTCTCACTCGGGCCGATGGGGTAACACTTTATATTGTCGACACAAACCAGCAACCACCTGTATTGCAGTTTGCTATTGTGAGAAATAACAGCCTAGATTTAAAGCTCGGGGGCGACGCTGCGGCCCCGATTAATTTCGCGCCCATTCCCCTAATACAAGCCAACGGCCAAAAAAACCTCAGCAATATCTCGGCTTGGGTCTACCATAAACAAACCCCTTTTAATATCAAAGACGCCTACACCGTAGCCGACTTTGATTTTTCGGGCACAAAAAAATTTGACCAGAAAACGGGTTACCGCTCTGAATCAATGCTCACCTTACCCCTGCTCAATCACGCTGATGATGTGGTGGGGGTATTGCAACTACTCAATGCCAAAGACGCTGATAATCAAACCATCATTTTCGATGAATCCGCACAACGTTTGGCGCTTGCGCTCGCCTCGAGTGCTGCAATTACGCTCGATACACAGGGGCTGATCCAAAGCCACAAAGATCTGCTCGATGCTTTTGTGCAAGTCATTGCCAAAGCCATTGATGCCAAATCATCCCATACCTCGGCCCACTGCCAGCGGGTACCAGCCCTGACTGAGTTGCTGGCGCAAGCAGCCTGTCAGACCAACGAGGGCCCACTCAAAGACTTTACCCTCAATGATGATGAGTGGTACGAGTTGCACGTTGCCGCTTGGTTGCACGATTGCGGCAAGCTCGCCACCCCTGACCATATTTTAGATAAAGCGACCAAACTGCATCTGCTTACTGATCGCATCGAAATTATCCAAGCACGTTTTGCCGCCCATATCGCCCAACTAGAAAATCAATTACTAGGTACCACAGACAAAGATGAGCAAAAGGCCCTCAAAGAGCAGATCAAGCAACGCCGCGATGATTGCGCATTTTTGGTGACTGCCAATCAGGGCGGCGAGTTTATGCAAACTAGCGACCAAGAGCGTGTACGCGCTATTGGGCAACTGCGCTGGGTTGATATACAAGGGCAAGAGCAGCCACTACTCACGGCCGAAGAGATCGACTTGCTGTGCATCGAGCGGGGCACCCTTAGCGCAGATGAGCGACAAATCATCAATGACCACATAGTAGTCACCATCGATATGCTCGAAGAGCTGCCCTTTCCTAAGCATTTGGCTCGTGTACCCGAATATGCTGGCGGCCACCACGAAAGGGTTGATGGTAAAGGCTACCCAAAAGGACTGCGCGGCGACCAAATGTCATGGCCGGCACGTATGATGGCCATTGCCGATGTTTTTGAGGCCCTGACCGCCCGCGACCGCCCCTATAAAGAGCCGATGAGGCTTTCACAAGCCCTGGGCATCTTGAAAAACATGGCCGAAACCGGCCACATTGACCCCGACCTGTATCAAATATTTATTAGTAAAAAGGTTTGGCACCGCTACGGTCAGCAATATCTTTTGGCCGAACAGCTTGATGTAACAGCTAAAGAAGCACAAAACTATTTACTTAGCCCATAACACTTGGCTGATGACACTTGGTTGATGACACTTGGCTGATGACAATTCTTGTAGCTTAATGGTAGCGCTAAGCTCAGCAGCCAACTTTTGCTGCCTAAGCATGGGGATAGTTGCCCAAAGCAAAGCCAAACCTAATTAAACTAACTAAAAGCTAGGCCTTTTTCACCAATGGTATTTTGCTCTGCCCGAAAACGTTCGATGGCAGCGTGCTTGACTGGGCCAAAGCCGCGTATTTTTTGCGGCAACTGCACATATTGCAAACACAGATCGTAATTATCTGCATCGAGCTGCTTGCTTAGCTGCCTGAGATGCGCCATAAACTCATCACGCAACGCCCGCTCAAGCCGACGCTCGGCCTGATAGCCAAACACATCAAAAACGGTACCACGCAACCTTTTGCCCTTGGCCAACCAAGGCATCACACGCAAGACCCAAGGGCCAACTTTGCGCTTTTGTGGTCGACCATCACTACCTATTTTGCTAATAAAAGGTGGGGCCAAATGCAAATTAAGACTAAAACCGGCCTCAAACTGCTGTTTTAGATCAGCCATGAACTGCGGCGCACTATATAAACGCGCCACCTCGTATTCATCTTTGTAGGCCATGAGTTTAAATAGGCTATGTGCCGCTTGTACGGTGAGCTCTTCGCGCCCGGGATATAGGCGCTGCTCGGCCTGCTGCAAGTCTTGTATGCAACGCACAAATTGATCGGCATAGGCAGCATCTTGGTAGTCAGTCAAGCGGGGCCTATATAGCTGCAAGGCCTGCTCAACAGTGGTGGGGCGTTGCCCATTTGTCTTTGCTGTGCCAGCAGGCTGCAACAACTGCTCTAAAACCTTGGCATTACTGACCCATACCCGCCCCACATCAAAAGCGAGCTGATTGGCCTCTACAGCCACCCCGTTTAATTTAATTGCCTGGCGAATAGCTGCCAAGCTTAATGGGATGGCCCCAGCCTGCCAAGCCGCCCCAAGCAACAACATATTAGATAAAATACTGTTGCCCAACAGTTGCTCAGCCAAACCATGGGCATCGAGTGTTTGGCTCCGCTGCTCGCCTGTGCGCTCGGCCAACTGCTCGACCAAAGCCTGTCGAGGCATGTGTACATCGGGCTGGGCAGTAAACTCAGAGGTAGGGGCTAAATACTGGTTGATAAACACCTGCGTATGACCTGGTCGTACCCCATCTGCTGCATCAGGGTGTATAGCAGCCACACTATCACACCAAATCGCCACATCAGCCTGCTGTTTATCAATACGCACGGGGCCAAATAGTTGCTGATCGGCAGCCAAACGCACATGACTGACTACCGTGCCCCCTTTTTGGGCTAAACCGGTGATATCGAGTACCGAAGAGGCCCGATGCTCAAGGTGTGCGGCCATTGCCACAATCGCCCCTATTGTTACGACCCCAGTGCCGCCTATACCTGCCACCAATAAATTACAATTGGCAGGCGCCACCTCAGGTGCCGCCACCTGCTCTAGAGCCTGCTCGAGTTTATTGCGCAAGGTGGCAGTATCTAGCCCAGCGGCCTTTTTGGGCTCGGCGCCAAGTACCGAAACAAAGCTTGGGCAAAAACCCTCGGCACAGCTGTAGTCTTTATTGCAGCTTGATTGGTCAATGGCCCGTTTGCGCCCTAACTCTGTTTCCAAAGGCACAATAGACAAACAATTAGATTGCACCCCGCAGTCGCCACACCCCTCGCAAACCTCGGGGTGGATATAAATACGACGGGCAGGATCAGGGTAGGTGTCGCTGCGACGACGACGGCGTTTTTCAGCCGCGCAGGTTTGATCGTGAATGAGTACGGTCACCCCTTTGGTATCGCGCAATTGGCGTTGCAAGTAGTCAAGCTCGCGACGATGATATACCTTGATACCAGCGGGCAGCGATACCCCACGATAACGCTCGGGCTCGTCGGTAGTCACCACCACCTTGGTCACCCCCTCGCCAATCACCTGCTGACAGATACGGGGCACCGATATAGGCCCATCTACAGGCTGCCCACCGGTCATGGCCACCGCATCATTAAATAAGATTTTAAAGGTAATATTTGCTTGGGCGGCAACGGCCTGCCGAATAGACAAATAACCCGAATGAAAATAGGTGCCCTCGCCCATATTTTGAAAGATGTGGGCGTTATCCATAAAAGCCGAGGCCCCAATCCAATCGGTGCCCTCACCACCCATCTGTGTGATCCCTTGGGTATCGCGATCCATCCAGGCGGCCATATAGTGACAACCTACTCCCGACAGGGCCTTGCTGCCCTCAGGCACCTTGGTAGAGGTGCTATGCGGACAGCCCGAACAAAAATAAGGCCGACGCGTTAAACCAAAACTATCTAAGGGCTTTACCTTAGGCAAGCGCTCAGTGCTAACGGGAAGGTGATATTGCTCGCCAGTTTGTTGGGCTAACCACCTAAGCAATGCAGACTTGACTTTGGTCGGGCTAAGTTGCCCTGCCGAAGGCAATAGGGGCTGTCGTTCGGCATCAAGTTTGCCCAAAATGGTGGGCCGTTGCGCGTGGCCGTAAAGTATGCTTTTAACTTGGGACTCGATGAAATCACCTTTTTCCTCGATCACCAATATATGCTCGAGCCCTTGGGCAAAATCAAGCAACCCCTGCTCTTCTAAAGGCCAAATTAAGCCTATTTTATAGTGCCGAATGGCAGGTAGCTGTACCCCTTGCTCGGCTAACCAAGCCAAAGCCTCACTGGTGTCTAGGGTGCTTTTACCACTACTGATTACCCCTAGGGTAGCGGTGGGTGCCTCGGTGACTATCCGATCGAGCGGGTTGGCCCGGGCAAACTCGCGCACGGCCTGCAAGCGCGACTCGATATTGAGCTCTATTTGTGGGGTGATAAAGGTCTTGGGGTCATAGCTACGCGCAAACTTTGAGGGCCCACCGGGTACCTCAAAGTTAGGGATTTCGTTTACGGCAAAAGCACGCCCACTTTCTACTGTCTCGGTAATAGCCTTAAACGCCACCCAGGCCCCCGAGTAACGGGATAACGCCCAGCCCCACAAGCCAAAATATTCGTACTCATCAACTGAGCTGGGGTGCACAATTGGCGTACGTAAATGCCGCAAAGCGTGCTCGCTGCGGTGCGGCAATGAGGAGGACACCCCAACATGGTCATCGCCAACAACAAGCAAAACCCCGCCCTTAAAACTTGCCCCCGCCCCATGACCATGCAATATCGCGTCAATAGAGCGATCAAGCCCCGGGCCCTTGCCATACCACATGCCAAAGACCCCATCGACATTCTTTTCTTGGTGGGTATCAAGTTGCTGCGTACCCATGAGCATGGTGGCAGCTAAATCCTCATTGATAGCTGGTTGGAAACGGATATTGGCTTGTTCTAATTCTTTTTCATGACGCCAAAGTGTGGCATCGACCCCGCCCAAAGGCGAACCCCTATAACCCGTAACAAAACCAGCAGTATGTAAGCCTTGGGCCCGATCGCGGCGGGCTTGGCTTAGCAACATGCGCAGTAAAGCCTGGGTGCCTGTCAAAAAAATGCGCCCGGACTCACGCTGTATGTTGTCTCGTAACTGATAATCTAAATCAATATCATGACGCATAACGGCCTCCTTACTATCCATCATACGATTTTATCTGGGCTATATTTTTGCGTATTTATTACGTAAAATCCCTAATTAACGAAATAAACATTTTGAAAGGAGAGAAAAATGGATAAAATTGATTTAAAAATATTGAAGGTTTTACAAAACAATGCCAAAGCCTCAGTACAACAGGTGTCTGACGAGGTTGGTCTCTCGGTGGCCCCAGTCTGGCGCCGCATAAAAAAACTAGAAGAAAAAAAGGTGATTACTGGCTACCATGCCCTCGTTGACCGCAAGCAGGTCGGCCTGCAAAGCTGCATGTTTGTACAAATCAGCCTCGACCACCACTCGGTTAATAGGGTGGAAAAATTCATACAGGCAGTACTCGATGCCCCAGAAATTGTTGCCTGCTATGCCGTAACGGGTGATGCTGATTTTCTATTAAAAATTGTGGTGACCAACCCAGAAAACTACGACGACTTTCTAAACCGCTTCTTTTTTGACTTGCCCGCCGTGCGCCAGACCCGCACCAGCGTGGTCTTGAAAGAGATCAAAAATGAGGTGCAACTGCCCATTAAACTATGAGGGGAGAGGCTGATTTTCAGCCCGTGCTTTTTAAATCCCTCTTGCCAACCCCTACATAATATGCAAAAGACTATGTAACAGCGCCAATAATGACGTAATGACGATAAGATACTGACATTATTTGCGCTTTTCCGTACCACAAGCTAATATTTTGATACGATATTTGTAAAAATATCGAACAAAATAGATAGCCGTGTATATGTCCTGATTAAGTTTCTGTATTCTCCGCAGTTGTCAGATCAGAATTGGGGTGCTGCTAAACCCTACAAAACAACCTACAGGACAAAAAAGTGTGTTGATACCGACACGACAGCTAGCTGCTTGTTTTTATAACGGCGCTGCTTCTTGTAGGTAACTAGCGTGCACGCGCGCAGGCCTATACTGTTTAATAATCTCAATAAAAACCAATGTCGTCCCAGTAAAAAGCTGACCGCCTCAATGGATGTACCCGCCTATCTATATCAGGGGGAGAACAATCATTAAAAGCCAAGGAGGCATGACGATGGATTTCATTCGGCGGGTACAGAATTTTGTTCAAGAAGCGGAACCTAACCTACAACACATAACTAACGAAGATGCGACAAAACTAGCACTTGTTTTCCCTTTTCTGCGCGTCCTTGGGTACAACACAACCAACCCGGCAGAAGTGATGCCAGAATACACTGCTGATGTGGGTACCAAACAAGGGGAAAAGGTTGATATCGCCATTCAAATGAATGATGAGCCTGTCATTCTAATAGAAGTAAAAACCTACGGAACATCTCAGCTTACATAACACGCAGCTTTTCCGCTATTTTACTGCAACTAATGCAAAATTTGGCGTGCTAACAGATGGTCTGCGCTATCGATTTTTTTCTGACCTAGAAGAAAAAACAAAATGGACAACAACCCATTCTTTGAGGTTAACCTACACGATGCGGATGAAGCACATATAGAAGAAATACAGCGCTTTGAAAAAGACTCTTTTGACCTTAATGAAGCCGCTGAAGCAGCAGCTGAGCTCAAATATACCCGACAAATTTTATTTGGCTTAGAGCGCGAGCTACGTAATCCCAGCGATGACTTTCTCACCTATTGGTTACGTAAAATAGGCATTGCCCGAGTCACTAAGGCCCGTCGTAAAGAGCTTAGGCCAGTAGTTAAGCGGGCTTTAAATCAGTTCCTTAACGAGCAGGTCAACTCACGATTAAAATCGGCAATGAAAAGAGTAAGCGAAGAACAGGAAACTGAGGAAGACGCTATTGCTGCAGCTGAGAACGAAGTCAACGAAGATGAGGCCTTGCGCAAAGCACAAGAGCAAGAAGCCTTTCTGGTCATTAAAGCTATTTTACGTAGAGTCATACCCGTAGAGCGCATCCATTTTAGGGAAACACAAAATTATCTGACTGTAACCATTGACCCAAATCGCTTAAACGACATATGCCGCATCTATATCGGTGCACGGCGTAAGGCAATCTCGATCTTGTCTGACCCTCGGACGCGACACAGATTTGAAACCATTGATGACTTATATGAATTCGAAGAGCCCCTACTGGCTTATGCGCGCGAACTAGAAAAAAACCTGCAGCCCATAGACGAAGAAGACTAACAGCAAAAACCTAGTACTTTTTCGGCCTCATGCCCTATGCGCCCAACATAGCCCACACAAGCTACTGTCTGCGGGGTATGTTACCTAATGCAGTGTGTAGCAGGGCCAACACAAAACAAAAAAACCCGCAAACCAATGATGGCGCGGGTTTTGGTGTTATTTGCCTGTGTTTTTAGGTGTTTTTACGTATACAGACAAAACTAATCTTGGCGGACAGGGAGGGATTCGAACCCTCGATACGCTATGAACGTATACACGCTTTCCAGGCGTGCGCCTTCAACCACTCGGCCACCTATCCAAAAGAAACAAGGATTATACTCTTTTGG
>Ga0209487_1000253_pt1 | contig 48297 bp, 36 predicted proteins | sample Poulit2012_FD_187524 | JGI IMG/M metagenome (GOLD analysis project Ga0209487, IMG submission 187524) | Agricultural soil microbial communities from Georgia to study Nitrogen management - Poultry litter 2012 (SPAdes) (version 2) | ecosystem: Environmental > Terrestrial > Soil > Agricultural land... | reverse complement strand
AAGGACGGCATTGCCGGCCTCGCGAAATTGCTCCAGCAAACGCCCACGGGCAGCATCGCCCTGCACCAAAACCGACCGCTCAAGATAGCCTTGCTTCACCGCATCGCGTAACTGCTCCCCAAGCTGGGCCACCGCCCGCAGGCTGGTGCATAACACCATAGTGCCGCCATTGCTGGCCTCTATAAGCGTAAACACTTCCTCACCCAACGCTGCGGTAAAATTCGGATGTGACGGTAACGGCAGGTTTTGCGGCACATACAGCAGCGCACGCTGTTGATAATCAAAACTTGATTCCCATACCTCACAATGCGCCGCTTCCAACCCAAGCTGGTGCTGAAAATGTGAGAAATCCCCATTCACCGACAAGGTTGCCGAAACAAACACCCAGGCCTGATGCTCTGGGCGCGCTCGCTGAAATTGGGGGGCAACCGACAAGGGCGCACGGTGCAACCGAATATGGTGCTGCGTGGCTTCCAGCCATCGGACGGCGGCACGATTTTCTGGCGTATCTTCCATTCCCGGCGAGAATTCACCTTGGCGATCCGGCTGCGTCCACATAAACAAACGCTGGTGTAACCCCTGGGCAGTAAGAAAAGCAGCATGCAAATCCGGATGGCTTTCCTGCACGTCACCCAACGCCTCTATCAACTCGTATAACAAGACAAGCAACCGTTCAATACAAGCATCCAGCGTTTGTGCATCGGGAATATCCTCAAACACCACCCGCCGTCCGGGTAACGTTTGCACGGCCTGACTTACCTGCCGCAGTTCACGCGTGGCCTCCTGCAATGCCCGCACACTGGGGGTCCAATCCCCCGCGGCTTGCGCATGGGTTTTGCCTGCCTGCTCTACCATAAGTGCCAGATCCAGCAACTGGTAAGACGAGACACTGCTGCCCAGAAAGCGCGTTGCCACCTCGGGTAGCTGATGAGCCTCATCAAATACCACCAAGTCCACCTCGGGTAACAAATCGGTGATTCCTTCTTCGCGCAGATTTAAATCAGCCATATATAAGGCGTGATTAATGACAACGACGTCGGCTTCCTGGGCCCGTCGCCGGGCATTCAGGACAAAACATTCGCGCACAAAAGGACAGTCCTGTCCAAGACAGTTCTCCCGGGTGGAAGTAACCTGGCTCCATATGGGCGCATCTTCGGCCACGCTGGCAAGCTCACTTTTATCGCCACTTTGGCTATGTTGTGCAAATGCTTCGATTTCCCGCAATTGCTGCACCTGCTCGTGCGACGCTAACAGCCCTTGGCGTAAGGTTTTATCCAGATGATAGTGGCAGACATAATTACTGCGGCCTTTTAGCAAGGCGGCTGAAACCGACACCTGCAACGCCTTTCGCAACCGGGGGATATCACGATGAAACAGCTGATCTTGCAACGGCCGGGTGCCGGTGGAGACCAGCACCTTCGCCCCACTTAAAAATGCCGGAACCAGATAGGCCCAGGTTTTGCCGGTACCTGTGCCTGCTTCTGCCACCAGGGTGCCGTACGCATCTATTGCGCCCTGAATAGCTTGGGCCAGCTGCTGCTGGGCCGGACGATAACGATAATCGGAATTTTCCTGCGCCAGGGGCCCCTCCCGGGAAAATACCTCTTCCATCTCATCAACCATGATTATCCTTTACACTCAGGGGCGGCCACACTGTATATGGCAAAATACCCCTTATTGTACTTTCTTACTTTTGGCATGACTGAAGCAAACCCGCAACAACGTATTATTAATACCCTGGCCAGCGAACTGGCCCTAAAACCCGCCCAGGTTCAAGCGACGATTACTTTGCTGGACGACGGCGCCACAGTCCCCTTTCTGGCACGCTACCGCAAGGAGCAGACAGGCTCCTTGGATGATCGCCAACTACGAGACCTGGAAACACGCCTGGACTACTTGCGCGAGCTCGAAGAACGCCGCCAAACGATTGTTGCAACCATTCAGGAACAAGGCAAGCTTGATGAGACCTTAGCAGCACAGCTGCAAGCAGCTGACACAAAACAGCGCCTGGAAGACCTTTATGCGCCCTACAAGCGCAAACGCCGCACACGCGCCCAGAAAGCCCGCGAAGCAGGCCTACAGGCCCTTGTGGACGCCTTGCTTGACGATGCCCAGGCCCAGCCGTTGACGATGGCGGAAGCCTATCTTAACCCCGACGCCGACTTTAATGATGCCAGGGCCTGTCTGAACGGTGCCCGCGATATCTTGGCCGAGCAGTATGCGGATAACGCCGACTTGCTGGCCCATTTACGGGAACACCTCTGGGCGCACGGTTATATTACCTCGCGTGTGGTGAAAGATCAGGAAGAAGCCGGCGCCAACTTCCGGGATTGGTTTAATTTTGATGCCCCCCTTGACGATCTGCCATCACACCGTGTTTTGGCCTTGTTACGGGGCAGAAACCAGGGGTTTTTAGACCTGCGCATTGGCCTGGCACCCGCCGTGGAAGAAACCCAACCCCATCCCTACTGGCAACGCATCGCCCAATTCCTGGGCATCGCGGCCGATTTCAGTCCCGCAGCACGCCCCCGGGACGCGTGGCTTGCGGAGGTATGTCGCTGGACCTGGCGGGTGCGTTTACAGCCCTCCTTGGAAAACGAAATTCTTGGTCAGCTACGAGCGCACGCCGAAACCGAAGCAATCAACGTATTTTCACGTAACCTCAAAGACTTGCTGTTGGCGGCACCCGCCGGCCCCAAAGCGGTGCTTGGCTTAGACCCGGGGATACGTACCGGCGTAAAAGCGGCGGCCATAGACGCCACCGGTAAGCTGCTACAAACCGCTACCATTTATCCCTTTGCCCCACGCAATGACACCACAGGGAGTTTGGCTACCCTCAAGCAACTCATACAAAAGCATGAAATTGCCTTGGTGGCTATTGGCAATGGAACGGCATCACGAGAGACGGAGCAATTGGTAGCAGCTTTGAAAAAAGCAGAGCCTACACTGCGCTTCCATCATTTGATTATTTCTGAAGCTGGAGCCTCGGTGTATTCTGCCTCCGAACTGGCGAGCGAAGAATTCCCAGACACGGATGTCAGTTTGCGGGGAGCGATATCAATTGCCAGGCGCCTGCAGGATCCTCTGGCGGAGCTGGTCAAGATTGAACCCAAAGCCATTGGTGTCGGCCAGTACCAGCACGACGTCAACCAACGCGCATTGGCCCGGTCACTGGACATCGTTATTGAAGACTGCGTCAACGCGGTCGGGGTAGATGTGAACACCGCCTCGGCTGCTTTACTACAGCGCGTCTCCGGACTTACGACCACGGTCGCCAATAATATTGTGCAATGGCGTAATGAACACGGGGCTTTTAAAAGCCGTCAAACGCTCTTAGAAATTCCGCGTTTTGGACCTAAAACCTTTGAGCAGGCAGCAGGGTTTTTACGAATCCGCGAGGGCGATAACCCACTGGATAGTTCCGCCGTTCACCCTGAAGCTTATGGCGTGGCCAATCGCATCTTGCAACGCCTGAACAAAAATGCCGCACAAGTGATGGGCCAGGCGGATGCCCTAAAAAACCTTGCACCCGCGGACTTTGTGGATGAGCAGTTTGGCCTGCCCACCGTCACAGATATTTTTCAGGAACTGGAAAAACCCGGCCGCGACCCGCGTCCCGACTTTCAGCTGGTGCAATTTAAAGAAGGCATTACCCGGCCAGAAGATCTTAAACCCGACATGGTTTTAGATGGTGTTGTTACCAATGTGGCGAATTTCGGAGCCTTTATAGACATTGGCGTCCAACAAGATGGGCTGGTACATATTTCCGCCTTGGCCAATCATTTCGTGAAGGACCCGCGTGACGTTGTACGCGTGGGGCAGGCCGTTAAAGTGAAGGTTTTAGAGGTTGATTTAAAACGCCGCCGGATATCGCTGAGCATGCGCCTCACTGACGCCGCCAAGCCCCCACGCAAGCCCCGTGGCAAACGCCCTGCCCAGGCCCAAAACAGTGCCATGGCAGCAGCGTTTTCGCGCGTAAAAAAATAACGTCGCAAACGGTTATTCTTCTACTACCTGCAAGCATTGCTGCACCGCAGCAATGCGCTCACGGGGTAGACGACAAACCACAATTTCTTCAAATACGATCGTTGCGGTGTCGTTATCTTCCACAATCCACTCGTCAAGCAAGCCTTGCTGCAAGCTGCGCATCACGTAACCCGCCCGCTTGGGATCGGAAAAAGGTTCCGACAAGAATAGTTCTTCCTCATCGGCATCGTATAAGCGGAACCGAAACGTGCCATCCTCGTCACGGAAACTCACGAAACGGTGCGTGGGCTTGGGCTTTGGTGCCTCGTCAGCTTCAGCGTCTGTTGCTAATCGTACCGCGGATGCCTGACGTAACCCTACCGCATGACGCAGCTTCTCTATAAAGGGAACGGCGTATGCGCGTGCTTTGCGCGCCCCTTCTTGCAAGATTTCTTCCACCTGTTCAGGCGCTGCCATTAACGCATGGTAACGCTCGCGCATGGGCGCTAGTTCCGCCGCGATTAATTCAAAAAGCTGCTCTTTGGCATCGCCCCAGGCCAAGCCCGCCAACAACTCTTGTCGGAAAGTTTGTGTTTGCTCGGATGAGGCAAACGCCTGATACAAGCTATATAGATGGGAAGCATCCGGATCTTTGGGCTCCCCCGGCAAGCTAGAGTCCGTAACAATACGGTTAATGGCATTTTTAAGCGCTTGCTCGCCACCCTCAAACAACGGGATGGTATTGTCATAGCTTTTGGACATTTTGCGACCATCCAAGCCGGGTAATGTGGCCACATTCTCGTCAATAAAAACGTCGGGCATTACAAACAGCTCGTCACCATCGCCATATAAGTTATTAAAACGCTGGGCAATGTCCCGCGCCATTTCCAAGTGCTGAATCTGATCACGCCCTACCGGCACCTGGTGGGCATTAAACATGAGAATGTCTGCGGTCATCAAAATAGGATAGGAGAACAAGCCCATCGTGATGCCGTCATCCGGATCAAGCTGTTTTTCCTCGTTCGCATCCACCGACGCTTTATAGGCATGCGCGCGGTTCATTAACCCTTTGCCGGTCACACAGGTAAGCATCCAGCATAGCTCCGGAATTTCCGGAATGTCCGACTGCCGGTAAAACACCACGTGCTCTGGGTCCAGGCCTGCGGCCAACCAGGTGGCAGCAATTTCAAGCCGCGACCGCGCTACACGGCGCGGGTCATCACACTTCACCAAGGCATGATAATCCGCCAAAAAATAATAGGATTCCGTGTCAGGCCGTAAGCTTGCTTGTATGGAGGGACGGATGGCGCCAGCATAATTGCCCAGGTGGGGGGTTCCCGAGGTGGTAATTCCAGTTAATACGCGTGTTTTCATAAACTCAAAGGATGGGTTAACTCTGTCAGAATCATAGCATTTGTTGCTACAGTCGCACGGCTTCCCGACGATCCGCTTGTAAATATTCCTGTGTCTGCATTTCTATAATGCGCGATACGGTGCGATGAAACTCGCCGGCCATTGGGCCCTCGGTATAGAGGGCATCGGGCGCTACTTCTGCGGACATGATTAATTTAACCTTATGATCGTAAAACACATCAATAAGCCATGTAAAACGACGGGCTGCGGAAGCATCGCGCGGTCCCATTCGGGGCACATCAGACAATATGACGGTTTGAAACTGTTCCGCCAATACCAGGTAGTCATTTTGCGAGCGGGGCCCCCCACATAAGGTATCAAAATCAAACCACACCACACTGCCACTACGCGCAATCGCCGGCACTTCACGATGCTCTATCATCAGCACAGGATCGAGCGGCCCGGTATCCGATAAGCGGTGAAAGCTCTCTTGCAACGCTTGATGTGTGGTCTCATTTAAAGGTGTTAAATAGGCTTTGACAGTACTTAGGGTTTGGCGGCGATAGTCAACCCCGGCATCGACGTTTAAAACATCCATGCGTTCGTAAATCAAATCAATGGCGGGGAGAATTCGATCTCGGTGCAAGCCATCAGGATATAAGGTCGACGGCTCATAATTCGATGTCATCACAAAGGAGGTACCACGGTCGAACAAGCCTAGTAGCAGCTGGTAAAGAATCATGGCATCGGCCACGTCCGAGACATGGAACTCATCAAAACAGATTAAACGATAGCGACGCGCCAGGCGTTGCGCCACTTCCTCGAGTGGATCCGCATGACCCCTAACCGCTCTAAGCTGTTGGTGAACCCCGCGCATAAACTCATGAAAATGCAAACGGGTTTTACGTTTTACGGGAACCCGCTGATAAAACGCATCCATTAAAAAGCTTTTACCGCGTCCAACCCCACCCCATAAGTACACCCCTCGTGGCACCGATGGCCGATTAAAGAGTTTTTTTAAACGCGTAGAACGCGCGGCTCGATAAGCAAGCCACTCATCATAATATTGTTGCAGGCGTTCTACCGCCGCCGCTTGTGCGGCATCATATTGGTAGCCCCGTTCGCTCAGGGCTTGTTGATAATAATCGCGAACGTTCATCATGGTAGTCAACTCAGAAAAAAGGCGGGCAAGCCCGCCTTTTTCCAACCGAATCTTAAGCTAAGCACTCGGCGTAAATAACGTTAAAAATTAATGGTGCGCTTATGAACCGCTAGAGCTGCTTCTTTAACAGACTCCGACAAGGTGGGATGCGCATGGCAGATGCGGGCAATATCCTCTGCTGCCCCTCGGAACGCCATAATACCCACGGCCTCGGCAATAAGCTCCGATGCCTGGGGACCCACAATGTGTACCCCTAGAACTTCATCGGTTTGACTGTCAGCAAGAACCTTGACAAAGCCTCGAGTATCGCCAAGCGCACGCGCCCGGCCGTTGGCCATGAAAGGGAAGCTGCCAGCGGTATAGTTGACCCCATCGTTTTTTAACTGCTGTTCCGTGCGGCCAATCCAGGCCACTTCAGGTGACGTATAGATCACGGAAGGAATCAGGTCGTAGTTCACATTGCCATGCTCGCCGGCAATCATTTCGGCAACCGCCACGCCCTCGACTTCGGCTTTATGCGCCAACATGGGACCGCGTACCACATCCCCAACCGCCCACACATTGGACAGGTTGGTTTGGCAGTCCTGATTGACCTCAATAAAGCCCCGCTCATCAATTTTTAAACCAACGGTTTCTGCGCCCAGGCCCTCAACGTTTGGAACCCGGCCAATGGACACAATAAGACGATCAACCTCGAGCTCCTGATCCGCACCATCGGCATCCTGGTACGCCACGGTAACAGCATCATCGGTCACGGTGACAGCCCCGGTTTGAACACCGGTGTGGATGGTCAGGCCCTGGGCTTCCAATGCTTTACGCATTTCTTTGGCCGCTTGCCGATCAATGGTGGCAAGGAATTCGGGCAGGGCTTCCAGAATGGTAACCTCAGCGCCCAAGCGCCCCCACACGGCGGCCATTTCCAGGCCAATGGCACCGCCACCGATTGCCCCCAGACGCTTGGGCACTTCGGTAAGCGCCAGCGCTCCGTCGTTGGAAAGGATTCTGTCTTCGTCGAATGGCAGATCCGGTAACGCCCGAGGCGAGGAACCCGTGGCCACAATGACATGCTTGGCGATAAGGTCTTCGTTATCGTTGCCTTCAACCTTTAGCGACCAACCGCCCTCGACCTGGGCAACAAATGAGCCCATACCATGAAAAAATGTGACGTTGTTCTTTTTAAACAGATACAGAATACCGTCGTTATTTTGACTCACGACCTGGTCTTTACGACCAATTAACGTTTCGAGTTCAAGGGCCACCTTGCCCACTTTAATGCCATGAGCCGCTAAATCGTGATTGACCTGATGGTAATGCTCGGACGATTGCAGCAACGCTTTGGAGGGAATGCACCCGACATTCGTGCACGTTCCCCCAGGTGCCGGCTTGTCCTGATCATTCGACCACGCATCGATACACGCAACCGTAAGCCCAAGCTGGGCGGCCCGGATTGCTGCCACGTAACCGCCTGGTCCGGCCCCAATAACAACCACATCAAATTGTTTTGCCATATGTATTATTCCTAAATGAAGCGCTGATAAATTACAAGTCCAATAACAAACGCTGAGGATCTTCTAGCGCTTCTTTAATTGCGACCAAACCAAGAACCGCCTCACGGCCATCGATAATACGGTGGTCATAAGACAACGCCAGGTAGTTCATTGGCCGGATGACGATTTCGCCATTTTCTACCACCGGACGCTCTTTGGTGGCATGAATACCGAGGATCGCGGACTGCGGAGGATTAATAATTGGCGTCGACAACATGGATCCGAACACACCACCATTTGAAATGGAGAATGTGCCCCCCGTAAGCTCTTCAAGCGTTAGCTTACCTTCCTGTGCCCGTGCACCAAAATCTGCAATCTGTTTTTCAATATCAGCAATCGACATTTGGTCTGCGTTACGCATAATGGGAACGACCAGGCCCCGCGGACTACTGACGGCAATGCCAATATCGAAATACCCATGATAGACAATGTCTTTACCATCGACAGAAGCATTAATGATGGGGAATTTCTTCAACGCGGCAACCACTGCTTTAACGAAGAAGGCGGTAAAACCAAGGCGTACCCCATGCTCTTCCTGGAATTGGTCACGATAAGCCTTGCGCAAATCGAGCACCGCCTTCATATTGACTTCATTAAAGGTGGTGAGGATGGCGTTTTCTTGCTGGGACTGCAACAAGCGCTCGGCCACGCGTGCCCGCAGACGGCTCATGGGAACCCGTTGCTCGGGCCGTCCATCGAGCGAGACCTCGGCTGGCGCCGGTGCGGCCGCCTTCGTTGCCGGGGCCGTACCCGCTTGCAAGGCATCGCCCTTGGTAATGCGCCCGCCCGGGCCTGAGCCGGTAACGGAGGCGGGATCTACCCCTTTTTCAGACAATATTTTAGAGGCCGCAGGAGAAGCAACCACGCTACTACTTGCTGTCGCAGCGGCAGGTTCCGCAGGCGTGGCGGTGTCGGACTCAGCCGCGGCATCGGCCGGTGCTTCCTCGGCAGCTGGCTCAGCAGGTTTGGCACTGGGCTGTGCTTCGGTATCAATACGGGCCAATACCTCGCCGGACGTGACCGTACTGCCGTCACCTTTAACAATTTCTGCCATTACGCCAGCAGACGGGGCAGGCACTTCCAGCACCACCTTGTCGGTTTCAACCTCGATTAGAATCTCATCCGCTTCAATAGCCTCACCCGGCTGCTTTTTCCATTCTAATAAAGTTGCCTCGGAAACCGATTCGGAAAGTTGCGGTACGAGTACATCAATCATAGCCATATTATTAAGTTCCGTTAATTAAAGTGTTTTAGCGTGGTGCTGTTTATTTGGTAAGCGTAAAGGCTTTAAAACGTGGTGCAAAGGCCTGCTCTAGCAAAGCACGCTGCTGCTCGTTGTGCTTGGCCAAATACCCGACTGCCGGCGATGCAGACGGTGCCCGACCAGCGTAACCAAGTTTTTGACCCTTGCTCATGTTTTCAAACAAGTGGTGTTGGATATAGAACCATGGGCCCTGGTTTTGCGGTTCATCTTGTACCCAAACCACTTCCGTGGCATTTTTGTACTTACTCAGTTCCGCATTAAAGGATTTGTGGGCAAAGGGGTACAGTTGCTCAATTCTAAGAATGGCAATGTCATCGCGCCCTTCTTCCTCACGCGTTTTAATAAGATCGTAGTAAACCCGACCCGAACATATAAAGACGCGTTTTACCTTGTCGTCCTGGATGGCAGCATCCACCTCCCCGATCACGGGTTGGAATGCCCCTTTTGCCAGATCTTCCAGCGGCGAGGTGGCACCCTTGTGACGCAACAAGGATTTGGGTGTCATAAGAATAAGCGGCTTGCGAAACGGCCGGATCATTTGACGCCGCAGTACATGGAAGATTTGTGATGCATTCGACGGCTGAATAACCTGCATGTTGTTATCGGCGCACAGCTGTAAAAAGCGCTCGAGACGGGCCGAGGAGTGCTCGGGACCTTGCCCCTCATAGCCATGGGGGAGCATTAATGCCAAGCCACAATGGCGGCCCCATTTCGCTTCGCCAGAGCTAATAAATTGGTCAATAACCACTTGGGCGCCATTTACAAAGTCCCCAAACTGCGCTTCCCAAATAGTGAGCGTATTAGGTTCTGCAGTGGCGTAGCCGTACTCAAAGCCCAACACCGCTTCTTCTGACAGGAAGGAATCGATCACCGTGAAGGATGCCTGATTTTCCGCCACATTTTGCAAGGGAATATAGGTACCCCCATCCCAACGTTCACGGTTTTGATCATGCAGGACGGCATGACGGTGGGTAAAGGTACCACGGCCGGAATCCTGACCGGTGATCCGCACCCCGAAACCATTGGCAACCAGGCTGGCAAATGCCAAGTGCTCCGCCATACCCCAATCGACCGGCTGCTCATTACGTGCCATTTTGCGGCGTTCGTTTAGCAAACGCTTGACCAGATTGTGGACCACAAACCCTTCTGGAACCTCGGTGAGCTTTTCACCAATGCGGGTGAGCTCGGAGATGGCAAGGCTGGTGTCCGCCTGATCCGTCCATTTGGCTTCAAGAAATGGTGACCAGTCGGTTGCATATTTGTTTTTGTAATCGGTAAGCACGGGCTCTATTGTGTGCTTGCCATCTTCTAGCATCTTGCGGTAGTTGTGCACCAGATCTTCCGTTTCCTGCTCGGACAGTACCCCTTGCGCCACCAGGCGATCGGCATAAAGCTTGCGGGTTCCCGGATGCTGGCTAATCGACTTGTACATCAGCGGCTGCGTTAAGGCCGGGGTATCTTGTTCGTTATGGCCCAGCTTACGGAAGCAAACAATGTCAACCACCACATCTTTACCAAACTCAATGCGGTAATCCATTGCCAAACGCATCGCATAAACCACCGCTTCCGGATCATCGCCATTGACGTGGAAAACCGGTGCCTCCACCATTTTGACGACATCGGTGCAGTACAAGGTTGAACGCGAATCCCGGGGGTCTGACGTGGTAAACCCAATTTGGTTGTTAATTACGATATGCACCGTACCACCCGTTCCGTAGCCCCGCGTCTCGGCCATGTTAAGGGTTTCCATGACTACCCCTTGACCGGCAAACGACGCATCTCCATGCACCAACACCGGCAACACTTGGCTACCAACTTCATCATTACGACGATCTTGGCGGGCACGGGTGCTGCCCTCTACTACCGGGTTAACAATTTCCAAGTGGGATGGGTTAAACGCAAGCGACAAATGCACCGGACCGCCCGGGGTGGGCAAATCGCTAGAAAAACCATTGTGATATTTCACATCGCCATCGGTGAGGTCTTCCGGCTGATGGCCTTCAAACTCTGCGAATAGATCGGCGGGCCGCTTGCCCATAATGTTGACAAGCATATTCAGGCGGCCACGATGCGCCATGCCCACAATAATTTCCTGGATACCATTACTACCCGCATAGTTGACCACTTCGTCCATGGCGGCAATAAAGCTTTCTCCCCCTTCGAGAGAGAAACGCTTTTGCCCGACGTATTTCGTATGCAGGAAGCGTTCCAAGCCTTCCGCTTCTGTGACTTGACGTAAGATGCGGGTTTTTTCTTCCACACTGAGGTGAGGCACCCCAAGGGTGGATTCCAAGCGTTGCTGGATCCAGCGTTTGGCAACGGGATCCGACATATACATGAATTCCGCCCCAATATTACGGCAGTACGTGTCTTTCAGGGCCTTTAACATGTCCCGTAAAGACATGGTATCGGCCTTGCTGAAGTAGGTATTGGTGGCAGAATAGGATTGGTCCAGATCTGCTTCTGTTAAACCATAAAAGGCAGGATCCAGTTCTGGAATGTTTGGCCGTTCGCTACGTTTTAAAGGATCAAGCGTAGCGTGGCGAATGCCCAGGGAACGATGTGCCGCAATAAGCGACTGCACCGACACCTGTTTGCTGGCAACCGCCAAATCGGCCCCGGTAGAGGCCCGAACAAAAGTGTTTTCACGCGCGCGTTGCACAAAAGACGCAATAATCGGCGCATGGGCCTGATCCCGAGTGGACTCACTTCCATCGGTAGCCGGCGTATTTTGTAATTGATCAAAATAATCCCGCCATTCATCGGGAATAGCCGCCGGATTATCAAGATAGGATTCGTATAAATCTTCTACATAAGGTGCATTGGCACCGAAGAGGTAGGAATTCGAAGTAAATTGTTCTAATAATGAGGACATAATTGCGCTTCACCTAGGCGGGTGTTTCACCCGAATATGATGCAGGACTAACCTTCCGCGACACGGCCAGACCGGATAGCGGATAGCGGGGGCAGAAGGCCACGAGCACTACAATTTAACTTGTAGTGTCTCTATTATAACGCTGCATCGCCAGACAAACGACCCCCCAACAATTGGTCTGATATGGTTAGTAATATGTGCTCGCCAACCTATGGCATATAAAAAAGGGCACAATGGTATATAACTGTTGTTTTCTATCTTGCCTGGAGACTCCCCATGGAACAAAAAGCTGAATTTGCCAAACGCGCATTAGACTACCACGCCGAACCTCGGCCAGGAAAAATCTCGGTGGTCCCCACCAAGCCGCTTGCGCATCGCGATGACTTATCTCTGGCCTATTCTCCAGGGGTCGCCGTGGCGTGCATGGAAATTCATGACAAAGGTGAAAGTGCAGCAGACCTTTATACCTCCCGTGCCAACCTTGTGGGGGTAGTTACGAACGGCACCTCGGTGCTTGGCCTCGGTGACATTGGGGCCCTGGCTTCCAAGCCCGTCATGGAGGGAAAAGGCTGTTTATTTAAAAAATTCGCCGATATCGACGTCTTTGATATTGAGCTTGATGAAACTGACCCTGATCGTCTTATCGATGTTATTGCCACACTCGAACCAACGGTTGGCGGTATTAACCTGGAAGATATCAAAGCGCCTGAATGCTTTTATATTGAAGAAACGCTACGCGAGCGCATGAAGATCCCCGTCTTCCATGACGACCAGCACGGCACCGCCATTATCTCGGCGGCGGCGGTTCTTAATGGCCTGCAAATTGTGGGCAAATCCATGGAGGACGTGCGCTTGGTATGCTCGGGCGCAGGAGCTGCTGCCATTGCCTGTCTGGACCTGCTGGTGGCCATGGGCATGAAAAAAGACAATATCCTCATGCTGGATTCCAAAGGCGTGGTAACGCCCGACCGCGAAGGTGGGCTCGATAAGTATAAAGGCCGCTACGCCCAGGAAACCGATAAGCGCACGCTAATGGAAGCAATAGAAGGGGCCGATATTTTTCTTGGCTTGTCGCGCGCCGGCTTGCTCACCGCAGAAATGCTGAAAACGATGGCGGATAAGCCGCTCATCCTGGCCTTGGCCAACCCGGATCCAGAAATCATGCCGGAAGAAGCCAAAGCGGCACGACCCGACTGCATTATCGCGACAGGGCGTTCAGACTACCCCAACCAGGTGAATAATGTTCTGTGTTTCCCGTTTATTTTCCGGGGTGCACTCGATGTCGGAGCTACTGGCATTAACGAGGCCATGAAAATTGCCTGCGTAAAGGCAATTGCCGAACTGGCACAAGCGGAACAAAACGACGAAGTGTCAGCCGCTTATCCTGGCCAGGACCTCACCTTTGGCCCCGACTACATCATTCCTACCCCTTTTGATCCCCGTCTAATTGTTAAAATTGCACCTGCAGTGGCCCAAGCCGCCATGGATACGGGCATTGCCCGCCGGCCCATTGAAGACATGGAGGCCTATCGGCACAAACTGACGAACATGGTGTACCACTCCGGGCAACTGATGCGGCCCTTGTTTAACCAGGCAAAAAGCGACCCCAAGCGCATTATTTACGCTGATGGTGAAGATGAGCGCGTTTTGCATGCGGTACAAACCGTAGTGGACGAAGGCCTGGCACGCCCCATTCTTATCGGTCGACCCAGTGTGATTAATATGCGTATCGAGCGCCTGGGCTTGCGTCTGGAGGTCAATACGGACTTCGAGGTGGTGGATCCGGAACAAGACGACCGCTTCACCGAAACCTGGACGGCCTACTACAAGCTCCAAGCACGCAACGGCGTTAGTCCGGAAACCGCCAAAGCCCGTATCCGTAAAGAAAACACCTTGATTGGCGTCATGCTTATCCATCGTGGCGATGCCGATGGCATGCTCTGTGGAGTAACCACCGACTTCGACGATCAGCTAAAGCACATTAAAGACGTGATTGGTCTGAAGCCCGGTTCACAAACCTTTGCCGCCATGAATGCACTGATGCTGCCCACACAAACCCTATTTGTGTGTGACACCCACGTCAACGAGGATCCCACCGCGGAAGAGGTTGCAGACATGACCATACAAGCCGCCAAAGAGGTTCATCGTTTTGGCATTTTGCCGCATGTGGCATTGCTGTCGCATTCTAATTTTGGGAGCCGCAAAACTGCCTCTTCAATGAAAATGGCCAAAGCCCGCGAAATTGTGGCCATGCGCGCGCCACAACTCAATATGGATGGAGAGATGCACGCCGATGCCGCCTTGTCGGAAACCATCCGCCAAACCTCTTTCCCGGACTCAACGTTGAAAGGGCTTGCCAACGTCTTGATCACCCCCAATCTGGATACCGGCAACATTACTTACAACATTCTCAAGATGACGGGAAGTAATGGTGTTGCCATGGGGCCTGTATTACTGGGCGCCGCACGTCCGGTACATATCCTGACCACAAGTGCCACCACGCGTCGGATTGTGGATATGACGGCACTTACCGTGGTTGATGCGCAGCAGAATTCACTGGAAACGCAAGAAGCCGCAAATGCGAGTTAAACTGCGCTAATCGCACTAAATAGGCCAGCCTCAACAGTGAGGCTGGCTTAGCGCTGTACCCATGCCGTCGTTGTTTGCACCCCATTTTGTATGGCCCATAATTCACAACGCCCATTGGGTTCAGCCCCTTGGCGGTCTGGCGCCGTACCGGCAACCGTAAATGGCTGTGGCGCAATAATGGGCGCCAGGCTACGATAGCCAAACCGCCGCACCGGGAATTCCGGATAGCGTTGAACAAATGCGCCCAACAACAAGGTCATGGTCAGGGGGCCGTGAACCACCAAACCAGGATAATGCTCTACCTCATGGGCGTAGCGCTGATCATAATGAATGCGATGACTGTTATAGGTCACGGCGGAATAACGAAACAGCATAATTTCAGATGGCGTTATCGACGTTGACCAGTCCGACGCCAGCGCCTGCGCCATGGCAGGAAAACGCGGAGGTGCCGGATGCCGATAGACAATATCCTGGCGTTCACGAACACACAAACCATCGTTTTGAAAGACCTCGTGGTTGACAGCGACAAACAGTAGCGCTCCCATGCGCCCCTGTTTGGGCGTCACTGATGCTACCCGCGACACACATTTGGCCGGCATGCCGGCGCGCAATGGTGCCAGAAACTCCACTTCTCCCCCAGCCCACATGCGGGATTTTAAAGACGACGCCGGCAAAAAGTCCCCTACCGTGGCGTGACCATCGGCCATTAAATCCTGATAGCGGGGTGCTTCGTTAAACAACGTCCAATGCCATAGCAAAGGCAGTGCGTCCCCGACCGCCAACACCGGGCGATCCACAGCCGCGGCTACATTTCTTAAATGATTTTCATCCAGATTGTCCCATTGCGTGCGGGAATTGCCCACCGCATTGTGCACGTCTGTCATGCCGATTTTCCTTTTCGCAAACTTTTACACCAGCAAACGGGCGACCGGCGCCTTGCCTTCCAGATTCCAGATTTGGTGAATAATGGCGTCCAATTCCTCATCCGTTGCAGACCCACGGTAGGCCCCTAAACGTCGGACCTTGGCCTCAATTTCCGGGCGACTCAAGGGGTTATCCGGATCCCCTTTGGGGACGTCTACCTTACCGAACAATTGCCCTTTGTCGTGGGTATCCACTAACACCCGCCCCAGCCACCGCTCGGGGTACGCCGCATCCACTTCCGCATCAAGCACCATAGTTACGTTGTTGTTAAATGCTTGAATGTCTGGATCATTGTAATAATCATCAAACTCCTGCAACCCCGCCTGCCCATATTTTGCCAGTAACGCCAGCACCGTCCCCATTGAAAACTTGGATTGATGCACCGAGCCGGGTTGTTTAACATCGCCAAGTACATCGATGGCGCCTTGATGCACTTGTGCAGTTACCGAACGAATATCCGCAAATGTCAGCTGATGCTGTGCCATGCACGCCATAAGCGCATCAGCGGCCGGATGGGTATGCCGACAAGAGGCATGATACTTAAACGACGTTTCCAATACCGTCCAGCGTGTGCCCAATCCGGCAACCAATCGCTCCACCTGAGCATCGGTAGACATTCCCGCGGCTAACCCCTTTTGCCCTTCCAGAATGTTCCGGGCTCCCGTAAAGCCCTTGGATGCCAACCAGGCAGCGGTTAACCCTGCTGCAGCGGCGTGCGACGTATGAAGCTGCTTGGAATCTGCGGCATCCCTTAAAAATTCCCATAAGCCCGCCGACTGCGTGCCCGCAGAGCCAAAGGCATGCAGCATTTGCTCACTGCTTAAGCCCAGAAGGTTGCCAACCGCGGCGGCCGATGCAAGCGTTCCCGCGGTTCCCGTGGTGTGGAAAATCTCATAATGGGAGCGTCCTAAAAATTCCCCCACCCGTATGCCGACCTCATACCCGGCGACGCACGCCGTTAATAGCCGCTCCCAGGACAAACCACCCTCTTGGGCAATGGCCAAGGCAGGTGGAAACACCACGGCGGCGGGATGAAAGACCGACCCATTATGAACATCATCCTGCTCCACCATATGCGCGGCAGCGGCATTACTCAACGCCGCAAACAGCGGACTGGTCCCCTGGCGACTAACAAAATTCTCACTGCGACCGGTAGTAGGCCCCATATGCCGGGAATACTCGGCGATCGCCTGCACTGCCGGCGCCGACGCGCCCGCAATCATGGAACCCAGCGTATCCAGCAGCAATTCCTTGATGCGCTCAATCACGGGAGCAGGTATCTCTTGAAACGATAACTGTGCCGCAAATGTCGCCAAACGTTGCGTATAACCTGTCATAAAACCCTCCAATTCCTTGCCTGCAGCGGTTCAAAAAGACCGCGGCAAACCCAACACATGTTGCCCGATATACGCCAAAATCAAATTCGTAGAAATGGGTGCCACTTGGTAGAGACGGGTTTCCCGGAACTTGCGCTCAACATCATACTCTTGGGCAAAGCCAAAGCCGCCATGAAACTGTAAACAGGCATTGGCAGCCTCCCAGGAAGCATCCGCCGCCAACATTTTTGCCATATTGGCTTCGGCCCCACAGGGCTGGTGCGCATCAAATAGCTCACACGCCCGATAGCGCATCAAGCTTGCTGCCTCCACATTAACGTAAGCCTTCGCAATGGGGAACTGCACCCCTTGGTATTTGCCAATGGGATTGCCAAAAACTTCTCTTTCCTTGGCATAGGCCGTTACTTTATCGATAAACCAATAACCATCGCCAATACATTCGGCAGCGATTAAGGCACGCTCGGCATTTAAACCATCCAGCAGATATTTAAAGCCCATCCCCTCGTCGCCGATGAGATTTTCTGCAGGAATCTCCAAGTTATCAAAAAACAGCTCGTTGGTTTCATGGTTGACCATATTGGGGATGGAACGAAGCTCAAGCCCATTCCCAATGGCATCATGCAAATCGACAATAAAGATGGACATGCCTTCTGAACGCCGTTGCACCTCCTCCAACGGCGTTGTACGGGCCAGCAAAATCATCAAATCGGAATGACGCACCCGGGAAATCCAGACTTTCTGACCATTTACGACATAGCGCCCCTCTTTTTTCGTCGCAAACGTCTTGAGTTGAGTGGTATCGGTACCTGTGGTGGGCTCTGTCACTGCCATGGACTGCAAACGTAACTCCCCAGAGGCAATTTTAGGCAAATAGCGTTGTTTCTGCCCTTCCGAACCATGTCGCAATAAGGTGCCCATGTTATACATCTGGCCGTGGCAGACGCCGGAATTACCGCCGCACCGGTTGATTTCCTCCATGATCACGGAAGCTTCGGTTAGGCCAAGGCCCGAGCCGCCGTATTCTTCGGGAATCAACGCTGCTAACCAACCAGCTTTGGTTAAGGCTTGAACAAACTCCGTAGGGTAGCCTTTTTCATCATCTATTTTACGAAAGTATTCCGCAGGAAAGTCGGCACATAAATCTTTAATGGCATCGCGAATTTCTGAATACTGATTTTTCATAATAATCGTCGCCTCTGAGCATAACAAGCCAACAAAAAGCCCGCGCACCTTGTGGGTGGCGGGCTGCTTCACGGATTTAGGACAACACCGTTAAACCTTAAGGGACATCACGACGCCCCGGACCAACGTAAAGTTGGCGTGGCCGTCCAATCTTCTGCTTGGGATCACTAATCATTTCATCCCACTGTGCAATCCAGCCAACCGTACGCGCCAATGCAAAAATAGCGGTAAACATAGAAGTTGGAATGCCAATGGCACGTTGCACAATGCCCGAGTAGAAGTCCACATTCGGGTAAAGCTTGCGCTCCACGAAGTAATCATCTTCAAGCGCAATACGCTCCAGCTCCATGGCAAGTTTAAATAGCGGATCGTTTTCCAGACCAAGGGCTTCCAGTACCTCTTTGCAAGTCTCTTGCATGAGTTTGGCACGTGGATCGTAGTTTTTGTAAACCCGGTGGCCAAAGCCCATTAATCGTACATTCGAGTCCTTGTCCTTGACCTGCTCCATGAAGGCGCCAACTTTCTCAATACCACCACTGGCCTGTAAGTTTTCAAGCATTTGCAGCGCCGCTTCGTTCGCCCCCCCGTGTGCCGGGCCCCATAAGCAGGCAACCCCTGCAGCAATGGCGGCAAAGGGGCTGGTGCCCGATGAACCACATAAGCGTACGGTAGACGTTGAGGCATTTTGCTCATGGTCAGCGTGCAAAATAAAAATTCTGTCGAGCGCCCGTTCGACCACTTCATTGACCTCATAGGGCTCACTGGGCATGCCAAACATCATGCGCAGGAAGTTACCCGTATAGGAAAGCTCGTTAAGCGGATAGACTTGGGGATGCCCCATGGAATATTTATGCGCCATTGCAACAAGCGTTGGCATTTTGGCAATCATGCGAATCGCCGACAAGCGCCGGTCCTCAGCCTTCGCAATATCCGTTGAGTCGTGATAAAAGGCCGACAATGCGCCTACCAAGCCCGTTAACACCGCCATTGGATGGGCATCGCGACGAAAGCCTTGTAAAAACTCATACAACTGCTCATGCACCATCGTATGGTTATTAATCAAGGCCTCAAAATCTTGCTTTTCCTGCTCGTTAGGCAATTCACCGTTAAGCAATAGGTAGCAGATCTGCAAGAAATTACAGTTCTGTGCCAATTGCTCAATGGGATACCCCCGATACAGCAATTCACCTTTATCCCCATCGATATAGGTAATGGAAGATTCCGTTGATGCCGTAGCTAAAAAACCTGGATCATAGGTAAATAGACCCGCCTGGCCATAGAGGCTGCGAATGTCAATAACATCCGCCCCTAGTGTGCCGGCGTATACGGGCAATTCAATGGCGTCATTGATGCCACTCACGGACAAGGTGACCTTTTTATCGGATAAATCCATCACATTTCCTTTAAAATTATGCTTCCCGTAGCTGCTTGACCAACCGCTGGATGACCGGCGTATTGCAATCGCCTTCTGGCTCACTGCGGCCCAGTAGAATATCCAGCAACTCGTTATCCCCCAGTTCCAGCAGCATGCTCAAGCCATGCACGTCCTCGTCTGTGAGCGACATTTCGTACTGGTCTAAAAAACGGGTGATGATAAGGTCGTTTTCAAGCAGCCCACGACGTGCCCGCCACCGAAGGCGAGCACGCTGCAGCGTAGTCAGGTTTTCCATAAAAAATTATACGGCAGCACTATACCGTACGTCGTACTAGCATTTCCTTGATTTTGCCAATTGCGTGGGACGGGTTCAGCCCTTTAGGACAAACATCGGTGCAGTTCATAATGGTGTGGCAACGGAATAAACGATAGGGATCCTCAAGGTTATCCAACCGTTCAGCAGTAGCTGCATCACGGCTATCGGCAAGAAAGCGATAGGCTTGCAGCAAGCCAGCAGGGCCGACGAACTTATCGGGATTCCACCAGAAGGAAGGACATGCGGTGGAGCAGGCCGCACACAAAATGCACTCATACAGCCCATTAAGCTCTTCGCGTGCTTCCGGACTTTGCAGCCGCTCTTTTTCGGGAGGGGGCGCATCGTTAATGAGATACGGCATCACCGAATGATATTGGTCGAAGAAGTGGGTCATATCGACGATGAGATCCCGCACAACTGGCAGGCCGGGCAACGGCCTTAGCACGATGGGCTGTTTAAGGTCGTTTAAGTTCGTGGTACAGGCCAACTTATTCATGCCATTCACATTCATGGCATCCGATCCGCATACCCCTTCCCGGCACGACCGACGGATGGCAATACTGTCATCGACGTCGTCTTTAATCCGCAATATCGCATCCAACAACATTTTGTCGGAGCCTTTAAGCTCAACCTCGAGCTTTTGCATGTAGGGCCTATCGTCTTTATCGGGGTCATAACGATAGATTTCAAATTGAACGACTCGTTTTTCACTCATGATACTGTCCTGCTTAGAAAGTCCGTGGCTGGGGCGCAATACTATCCACTGTAAGTGGCTTCATTTGCACGGGACGATAATCTAATCGATCCGCTTCGGAATACCACAAGGTGTGACGTAGCCAATTGTCGTCATCCCGCTCAGGATAATCGGCCAGTGCATGCGCACCGCGACTTTCTGTCCGGTTCGCTGCCGACTTGATGGTGGCACGAGCCACTTCAATCATGTTACTTAGCTCCAAGGCTTCCACGCGGGCGGTATTAAAGACACTGGACTTGTCCTTAAAATACACATTTTCCACCTGTGGAACCAATTCGGCAATCTTCTCCACACCCTGATTCAGGGTTTCAAGGGTGCGGAACACGCCACAGTGCGCTTGCATGGTTGCCCGAATGGCATTGCCAACATCAGGCACGGTTTCACCAGAAGTTCTGGTCTCCAACTGATTCACACGATCCAATGAGAAATCGATAGCGGATTGTGGAATTTCCTGGTGCGCGTGCTGATCTTCGAGGTGCTGTTCAACAATGAACTTGCCGGCCGCCCGGCCAAACACCACCAAGTCGAGCAAGGAGTTCGTTCCTAAACGATTGGCGCCGTGAACCGACGTGGCGCCGCATTCACCAACCGCGTACAAACCATTAACAATGCGATCTTCCCCATTGATGTGATCAAGCACCTGACCATGAATGTTGGTAGGCAGACCGCCCATTTGATAGTGGTTGGTAGGCACCACCGGGATGGGATCTTTGATGGGATCCACATTGGCAAACTTAATGGCAATCTCACGAATGGAGGGCAGACGCTTTTTAATGGTGTCTTCACCCAAGTGATCGAGCTTTAGCAATACATAGTCTGCGTTTGGACCGCAGCCACGCCCTTCTTTAATTTCCTGATCCATGGAGCGGGAAACAAAATCACGTGGTGCCAAGTCTTTCAGCGTGGGCGCATAACGCTCCATGAAGCGTTCGCCATCCTTGTTCAATAAGAAGCCGCCCTCACCTCGCACGCCTTCCGTAATGAGGATGCCGGCGCCGGAAACGCCGGTGGGGTGAAACTGCCAAAACTCCATGTCTTGTAGCGGCAGGCCGGCACGTGCTGCCATGCCAAGACCATCGCCAGTATTAATAAAGGCGTTGGTGGTAGCAGCCCAGATGCGCCCTGCGCCACCCGTAGCCAACACGGTTGCCTTGGCTTCTAATACATAAATTTCGCCGGTTTCCATTTCCAGTGCGGTAACCCCCAGCACGTCACCTTCCTGGTTACGCAGCAAGTCGAGGGCCATCCATTCCACAAAGAAATGCGTTTTTGCAGCGACGTTACGCTGGTAAAGGGTATGCAACAAAGCGTGACCCGTGCGGTCGGCCGAGGCGCAGGCACGTTGCACCGCTTTCTCACCAAAATTTGCAGTGTGGCCCCCAAAAGGACGTTGATAGATGGTGCCATCGGCGTTACGGTCGAACGGCATCCCGTAGTGTTCTAACTCGTAAACCGCATGGGGCGCTTCACGGCACATATATTCAATGGCATCCTGGTCTCCTAACCAGTCGGACCCCTTAACGGTGTCGTACATGTGCCAGTTCCAATGATCCTCGCTCATATTGCCGAGCGCTGCACTAATTCCCCCCTGGGCAGCGACCGTATGCGAACGCGTCGGAAATACTTTTGATAAAACCGCCACTGACAAGCCAGCCTGAGCCAGTTGTAAGGAACAACGTAAACCGGACCCACCGGCACCCACGACAATGACATCAAACTGGCGGCGTGGTAAAGATTTTTTAACAACAGCCACGGCTTATACGCTCCAGAGAATTTGTAAGAAATAAACAAGACTACCCACCAGCCACAACACCGTGACTGCATACAACGCCATACGAGCCCCCGCATGACGTACGTAGTCCATCCAAATATCACGGACTCCTACCCAGGCATGCCAGCATACGGCGACAAAACCGGCTGTCGCCAAAAATTGGCCTAATGGCAATGAGCCCACACTAAAGGTAAACAATGCCCGCCAGCCCTCATAACCAGCCGGTGTTGCCAAATAGCCTAAAAACAGCACTACCGTGTAAATCGCCATATAGTAGGCGGTGACACGCTGGACGATAAAATCGAAAGTGCCGTAGTGTGCCCCTACAACGAGGCGCTTTCTTCCAATGCGTTCTTGAGTCCCCATTACCACACCCCAAATAGTTTAAGTGCAAAAATAAACGTAAGCGCCAGGCTCACCCCAATAACAATCGCACCAGAGCGCTGCGAGGGTTCGCGATCGTTCCCGATATGGTTATCAAGCAACAGGAAACGAATCCCTGCACAAAAGTGGTGTAAGTAACCCCAGATAAGGACCAGCAAAATTAGCTTCCACAACGGGTGGGAGAGCCAACCAGCAATGCTAGCGAAACTTTCCGGGGAAGTGATTGTCTTACCAAACAAAGGCACGATAATAATGGGGAGTGCCAAAAACAGCAGTGCCCCGCTAATGCGGTGCAAAATAGAAGTTTTGGCCGCCGGTGGCAAACGGTAGGTCAAAATTTGCAGAATCGTAACGTTACGATAAATTGGTCGCGTTCGTGATGCTTGATCGGACATATTAGCCTCGAGAGATGACAAAACTGTGGTGCTTGCGCAATCGCATTTTCGCCGAATTACGGCATTAATTTCAACTTGATAAACCCAATGTTAGTTTAAGCGATTTCGGTAATGAAAATTTTCCGTATCATAGAAACCCCGCCGGACTTCCATGGGTCGATTATGATAAGTAAACGAAATTCGCTCAACAAATAATAACGGCGAGCCCGGTGCGATCTCTAAAATGCGCGCCTGATCCTCACTGGCGGTGACTGCTTTAATCTTTTCTTCCGCCCTTACCATGCTCACACCATACTCCGATTCTAAATAAGCGTACAGTGGCCCCATTGGTTGAGGCAGACTGCTTTGCGACAGCCCCTGGAATGCGGCGCCTGGCAACCAGATATCTTCCGCGATGGTGGGGACTCCTTGAAACAGCAGCAAGCGCTTAAGATTTACCACATCATCACCAACCGGCAAGGCCAGCAATTCGGCAACATCGGCGGGCGCCTTATCCCGTATACATGATAATACCCTGCTTTCCGATTGCAACGCTTGACCTGTGTCAGGTGCAAGCCGTAAAAACCGAAACCGCACCTTGGCTTCGTGATGGGTGGCCACAAAAGTACCCTTGCCTTGGCGACGAATCAGCAAATGCTCGGCGGCGAGCTCATCAATTGCTTTACGCACGGTACCTTGACTGACATCAAAGCGCGCAGCGAGCTCAATTTCGCTAGGAATTACTTCGCCCGGTTTCCATTCCCCCTGATCCAGGCTCTTTAATAGTAACGCTTTAATTTGGCGGTACAACGGACTATACGTTGTGCCGCGCAAATTCGCGCCCGAGCGGTCTGAACGTGAGGAAGAAGAAGCAACCATAAAGCAGGATAAAAAATAAGCAATATAATATTTTGACACGAGATTAGCGGCTGTGTCTAATATCATTTGTCTTATATATAATAGACAAGTTATGCATGGGGCGGATAGCCTTGCCAAGCGGGCTATCGATCGCCGTGCAAAAAGCATTACACTTAAGGTTATTCTATTTTCCAACTCCCCATCAGGAGATCATTCATGCCGTCCAAACCTGCAATGCGGGTCGCCGTTACTGGCGCCGCTGGTCAAATTGGCTATGCTCTACTCTTTCGTATCGCCTCTGGCGAAATGCTAGGCAGCGATCAACCCGTTATCCTTCAACTCCTTGAAATCCCGAATGAAAAAGCCCAAGCAGCTTTGCAAGGGGTAATGATGGAACTGGATGATTGCGCCTTCCCTCTATTGCAGGGAATGTCCGCCCACAGTGACCCGAACACTGCGTTCAAAGATGTTGACGTTGCCCTGCTCGTGGGCGCACGCCCGCGTGGCCCCGGCATGGAGCGCAAAGACTTGCTTGAAATGAATGCACAAATCTTTACCGAGCAAGGCAGCGCCTTAAACGCCGTCGCCAATCGAGATGTAAAAGTATTGGTTGTCGGAAATCCGGCCAATACGAATGCCTACATCGCCATGAAGTCCGCGCCCGATCTCCCGGCCAAAAACTTTACGGCAATGTTACGGCTGGACCACAACCGGGCATTATCCCAACTGGCTGCCAAAAGCGGTAAGGCGGTGGCAGACATTAAAAACCTGGTTGTCTGGGGCAACCACTCTCCCACCATGTATCCGGACATTCGCTTTGCCACGGCACAAGGGGAGAAGTTAGCGGCACTCATTAACGACGAAGACTGGAATCGCAACGAATTCATCCCAACCGTCGGAAAACGGGGGGCTGCTATCATTGAGGCGCGCGGACTATCCTCCGCTGCATCGGCAGCAAATGCGGCCATTGACCATATCCGCGACTGGGTACTTGGCTCCCAGGGTGAGTGGGTGACTATGGGAGTTCCCTCCGATGGTTCTTACGGCATCCCGGAGGGAATCATTTATGGAGTTCCCGTTACCACGGAAAATGGGGAATACACACGCGTTACCAACTTGGAAATTGATGATTTCTCACGTGAACGCATGGACTACACGTTAAACGAACTACTTGAAGAACGAGATGGTATCAAGCACCTGCTTGATTAACTGGAGAGGACTATGACACGCCCTATTTCCGCTGGCGCCCTATTTCGCCAAGCACTCAAAGAAGAACAGCCCTTGCAGGTGATTGGTGCAATTAACGCCAATCATGCGCTACTGGCCAAACGCGCGGGATATCGCGCTATTTATTTATCCGGAGGGGGCGTTGCAGCCGGCTCCCTGGGCATGCCCGATTTGGGTATTAACACGCTAGACGACGTGCTGGTTGATGTACGACGCATTACCGATGTTTGTGATCTGCCACTCTTGGTCGACATCGATACTGGCTTGGGCCCTTCCGCGTTTAACATTGCACGCACCGTGAAAAGCCTAATCAAATTCGGGGCAGCTGCTTGCCACATTGAAGATCAAGTCGGTGCCAAACGCTGTGGTCACCGCCCCGGAAAAGAAATTGTCTCTACCGAAGAAATGGCTGACCGCATCAAAGCGGCCGTTGATGCGCGAACAGATGATGACTTTTTTGTTATTGCCCGAACGGACGCCATTGCCGTTGATGGGGTAGATGCCGCACTCGAACGCGCCAAAGCCTGCGTAGAAGCGGGTGCCGATGGTATTTTTGCAGAAGCATCCTACGACCTCGATACCTACCAGCGCTTCACGAAAGAATTAAACGTCCCCGTGCTGGCCAACATTACCGAGTTTGGACAAACGCCCTTATTTACCATGGACGAACTCGCCGGTGTCGATGTTGATATTGTGCTGTATCCTTTATCAGCCTTCCGCGCCATGAATAAAGCTGCAGAAACCGTATATGAAGCAATCCGCCGGGACGGCCATCAGAAAAACGTTGTTGACCTAATGCAAACACGTGACGAGCTCTACGACCGCATTGGGTACCATGAATTTGAAGCTAAGCTTGATCAATTATTCCAACAGAATAAAAACAACTAAAACTACCAGGAGTTAATTTATGTCTGATACCTCCGCCACTCCGACGGGACGCAAACCTAAAAAATCCGTCGCCCTTTCTGGCGTTGCCGCAGGCAACACAGCGCTTTGCACTGTTGGCCTAAGTGGCAACGACCTACACTACCGCGGCTACGATATCCTCGACCTTGCCGATGCCTGCGATTTCGAGGAGGTCGCCCATCTGCTGATTCATGGCAAACTGCCAGATCAGGCAGAACTGGACGCTTATAAGGCAAAACTCAAACGGCTTCGTGGCCTGCCACTGCAGGTTCAACAAGTGCTGGAGCAATTACCTGCCGCTAGCCACCCCATGGATGTCATGCGTACGGCCGTATCTACCTTAGGCTGTGTACTGCCAGAAAAGGATGACCACAACCTGCCAGATGCGCGAGACATTGCCGACCGGCTAATCGCCAACCTTGGTTCGGCGCTGCTGTATTGGTATCACTACAGCCACAATGGCGAAATTATCGACGTACAAACCGATGACGACACCATAGGCGGGCATTTCCTGCATCTGCTTCACGGGGAAAAACCCAGTGATGAGTGGGTCCAAGCCATGAACGTGTCATTAAACCTGTATGCGGAACATGAATTCAACGCCTCTACCTTTACTTGCCGGGTGATTGCCGGCACCGGCTCCGACATGTACTCGGCCATTACCGGAGGCATTGGCGCACTACGGGGGCCCAAACATGGGGGCGCCAACGAGGTTGCCTTCGATATTCAAAAACGCTATGAAGACGTCGACAGCGCCGAAAAAGACATTCGTGAGCGCGTGGCCAATCGCGAAGTCATTATCGGTTTTGGCCATCCCGTGTATACCGTTTCCGACCCCCGCAATGAAGTCATTAAACGTGTCGCCCGAGAGCTTTCTAGCGCACAAAAGAGCATGAAGATGTATGATATTGCTGAGCGCATCGAAAGCGTCATGTGGGATGCCAAGAAAATGTTTCCCAACCTGGATTGGTTCTCTGCCGTGTCCTATCACATGATGGGCGTGCCCACAGCAATGTTCACACCGCTGTTTGTTATCGCACGTACGGCGGGTTGGGCAGCACACATCATTGAACAGCGGGTCGATAACAAAATCATTCGACCAACCGCTAATTACATTGGGCCAGAAAATCTTGAATTTGTGCCCATAGAACAGCGGTAGTTGCTGTCCCCACTGAGCTGGCATGCGTTCAATGCAGCCAGCCAGTCGTCATGGCCTGATCCCGGGCGACAGGCCATGGTTACCTTACCTGTCCATTCTTCAACAGGAGCCCGACATGTCTGCCACCGCTTCCTACCAACAAGATTTCGACCAGGTCATACAGGACATTGTGGACTACGTCCTGAAAGCACCAAGCGACAGTCCCTTGGCTTACGAAACCGCCCGCCACTGCCTTATTGATAGCTTGGGCTGCGCACTGGAAGCCCTGGAATATCCTGCCTGTACAAAACTACTGGGCCCCATTGTAAAAGACACCATGGTTCCGCATGGCGCGCGCGTTCCCGGCACACAATTCGTACTTGATCCTGTTAAAGCCGCCTTCGACATTGGCACCATGGTCCGCTGGCTAGACTTTAACGATACCTGGCTGGCTGCTGAATGGGGCCACCCCTCGGACAATCTGGGTGCCATTTTGGCCGTCGCAGATTGGCTATCTCGCCAAGCAATTGCCCAAGGAAAACCTCCGCTCACCATGCGTGATGTGTTAGGCGCCATGATTCAGGCCCACGAGGTTCAAGGGGTGCTGGCATTGGAAAACTCCTTTAACCGTGTCGGACTGGACCACGTCATTCTGGTTAAAATTGCTTCTACCGCCGTTGCAGGGCGCCTCTTGGGGCTAAATCGCGAGGAAATGCTAAACGCAGTCTCCCATGCGTGGCTCGATGGCCAAAGTTTAAGAACCTATCGGCACGCCCCAAACACCGGCAGTCGCAAAAGCTGGGCCGCCGGCGATGCCAGTAGTCGCGGCGTACGCCTTGCCTTGATTTGTCAAACCGGCGAAATGGGATACCCCACCGCCCTAAGCGCCCCGACCTGGGGATTTTATGACGTCTCCTTCCAAAGCAAGCCATTTCAGTTTCAACGGGACTATGGCAGCTATGTCATGGAAAACATTCTGTTCAAAATATCGTACCCGGCCGAGTTCCACGGGCAAACCGCCGTTGAAGCTGCGCTGGAACTGCATCAAATTCTGGCCGGGCAAGGCCGTGATGCAGCAGATATCGAACAGGTCACCATACGCACACATGAGTCTTGTCTGCGCATTATTGATAAAAAAGGACCCCTCACCAACCCCGCCGACCGCGACCACTGTGTCCAGTATATGGTTGCCATTGCCTTAATCTTTGGTCGCTTAACGGCGGCGGATTATGAAGATGACGTCGCCGCCGATCCCCGTATCGATGCGTTGCGTGAACGTATCGTTTGCGTAGAAGACGCGCAGTTCACCAAAGACTACCTTGACCCAGACAAGCGCTCTATTGCGAATGCGCTCACAATTACTTTGACAGACGGTGAGACACTTCCAGAGGTGGTGCGGGAATACCCCATTGGCCATCGCCAGCGACGCGCCGAGGGCATTCCATTACTTGAAGATAAATTTAAACATAATCTTGCCCGACGCTTTCCCGCCAAGCAACAACAAGAAATTTTAACGGTCTCACTGGATCAGCAACGTTTAGAGGCCATGTCGGTCACCGACTACATGGCGCTATACGTCATTTGAATTTCTTTAACCGCGTAGGAGTCACCATGGCTAGAACCATACACCACAACCAAGCAGCCCATAAATTTGAGCTCGTGGAAGAGAATGTCACCAGCGTGGTGGAATATGAGCTCGACGGCGAGCTCATGGACATCACCCATACCATTGTTCCCGATGCAGTCGGCGGCCGAGGTATTGCCGGTGAACTCAACAAAGAAGCTTTGAACACCGCCCGCCAGAACGGTTGGAAGGTGCGTCCCACTTGCACCTATACCCAAGCCTATATTAAACGTCATCCAGAATTCCAGGATCTGCTTGCTTAACGCCGAGCCATAACAGACCGATGTCCATCACTCTTATATAAAACATAAGATATAATACCCGTTTTAATTTTTGGACCTCAGTCTCATTATGCTCGACGCTTATCGCCACCTTGCTGCGGCGCGGGAAGCCATTGGCATTCCCGCCCTGCCCCTAACTGCTCATCAAACCGCAGATTTAATAGAACTACTCAAGAATCCTCCCGCGGGCGAAGAAGACTTCTTGCTAGAACTCTTCACCCAGCGCGTGCCCGCCGGCGTAGACGAAGCGGCAAGTGTTAAAGCTTCTTACCTGGCGGCCGTCGCCCATGGTACTGAACACTGTCCATTAATCAGTCGACAAAAGGCCACGGAATTGCTCGGTACCATGCTGGGCGGCTACAACATCAGTGCCCTGTTGGAACTGTTGGAGGATGACACCCTGGCGCCAATCGCTGCCGAGGCGCTAAAACATACCTTATTGATTTTTGACGCGTTTCACGACGTTAAAGATAAAGCGGATGCGGGTAACACGTATGCGCAAGAGGTTTTGCAAAGCTGGGCGGATGCTGAATGGTTCACGAGCCGCGCCCCCATGCCGGCAAGCATGACGCTAACCGTATTCAAGGTCGATGGCGAAACCAATACGGATGACTTGTCCCCGGCACCCAACGCGTGGAGCCGCCCCGACATTCCACTACACGCGCTGGCGATGCTCAAAAACCCGCGTCCGGGCATTGCACCGGATGAGCCCGGTGAAGTTGGCCCCATTACACTTATAGAATCGCTTAAAACTAAAGGACACCCCTTGGTGTATGTTGGTGATGTCGTCGGCACGGGCTCCTCGCGCAAATCTGCCACTAATTCGGTGCTATGGCACATTGGCGACGATATCCCCTATGTGCCCAATAAGCGTTTTGGCGGTGTATGTCTTGGGGGGCAAATTGCCCCAATCTTTTACAACACCATGGAAGACGCCGGTGCGCTGCCCATAGAAATGGATGTTTCAGACCTGAAAATGGGGGATGTCATTGAATTGCGTCCCTACGATGGTCAAGTCCTAAAAGATGGCAAGCTGGTAGCAGAATTTCAGCTGAAATCGGAGGTGCTCATTGATGAGGTACAAGCCGGTGGCCGCATTCCCCTGATTATTGGACGTGGCCTGACCGCGCGCGCACGCGAAGCGTTGGGGCTGCCCGCAACCGACGTCTTTCGCTTACCCACACCCCCCGTCAATAGTGGCAAAGGCTACACCCTGGCACAAAAAATGGTGGGACGCGCCTGTGGCCTGCCCGAGGGCCAAGGCATTCGTCCAGGCACCTACTGTGAACCCATTATGACCACCGTCGGCAGCCAGGACACTACCGGCCCCATGACGCGCGACGAGCTAAAAGATCTGGCATGTCTTGGGTTTTCTTCCGATCTGGTGATGCAATCCTTTTGTCATACGGCCGCCTACCCCAAGCCTGTTGACATCAAAACCCACCACGAGCTACCCGACTTTATCAGCACCCGAGGCGGTGTTTCTCTGCGCCCTGGAGACGGAATTATCCACTCCTGGCTCAATAGAATGCTACTCCCCGACACCGTTGGCACGGGGGGCGACTCTCATACCCGTTTCCCCATTGGCATTAGCTTTCCGGCCGGCTCTGGCTTGGTAGCCTTTGCCGCGGCAACCGGCGTCATGCCGCTGGACATGCCTGAATCCGTGCTGGTCCGGTTCAAGGGGGAAATGCAGCCCGGCGTAACGCTTCGGGATCTGGTGAATGCCATTCCCTACTACGCCATTAAACAAGGCTTGCTCACGGTAGAAAAAGCCGGCAAGAAGAACGTTTTCTCGGGACGTATCCTGGAAATCGAAGGTTTGCCTCACCTTAAAGCCGAGCAGGCTTTTGAGCTTTCCGACGCCTCGGCAGAACGTTCTGCGGCGGGTTGTACCGTGCGCCTGGACAAAGCACCCATCATCGAATACCTCAACAGCAACATTACGCTGCTGAAATGGATGATCGCCAACGGCTATGAAGATGAGCGCACCCTGGGACGCCGTATCAAAGCCATGGAAGACTGGCTTGAAAACCCACAACTCCTGGAGCCAGATGCCGATGCTGAATATGCCGCCATCATTGAAATTGATTTGGCGGAGATCCATGAGCCCATTGTGGCCTGCCCCAACGATCCCGATGACGTTAAAACCTTATCCGACGTGGCCGGCACTCCCATTGATGAAGTGTTTATTGGCAGCTGTATGACCAACATTGGCCATTTTCGGGCCGCCTCCAAGCTGCTGGAAGATAAGCGGGACATTCCTGTACGTCTATGGGTAGCTCCACCCACCAAAATGGATCAGCAGCAACTCACCGAAGAAGGCCATTATGGCGTACTTGGTGTAGCCGGCGCCCGTATGGAAATGCCAGGCTGCTCACTTTGTATGGGAAATCAGGCCCAGGTACGCGAGGGTGCCACGGTAATGTCCACCAGCACCAGGAACTTCCCCAACCGTTTGGGCAAGAATGCCAACGTATTTTTGGGCTCCGCGGAGCTCGCGGCGATTTGCTCCCGCTTGGGACGCATCCCTACCCGAGAAGAATATATGACGGATATGGCTGTCATAAATGCCAACGGCACGGAAGTCTATCGATATATGAACTTTGATGAAATCGAGGAATATCGGGAAATCGCAGAAGCAGTAGGAATTTAACCTAACTGTGCACACGATACAACGGCTTGCCAACGGGCAAGCCGTTGTCAGTTTATGGCCCAAAAAAACGGGTACACTACAAGTAGTCAAATGTCTTCTTTTACGGACCGTCACGCCTATGAGCCTGGATAAGAAAACCATTTCCCGCCAAGCAAGACAGCTACTCAGCCTCGCGCAAGCGTTAATACGCTCAGGCAGTCGTTTCGAAGATCAATGGTGGGAAGCCAAAATTTTTGATGTGCTCCACACGCTCTTCGAGCAAGCAGACAATCACCTCATTGAATTCCTCTTGGAAGACTTAATTGAGCAATGCCCTGACAGCTATGAGACGTTGGTGGATCTCATAGAAACCCAGGCAGAATCCCAATTGATCGTGCACAACGGGAAAACTTACCAAACGCTACTATTTTCTGCTCCCGTATTACTGTGGACGCGCTACCAGCTCCCCATGCCAGCGCTCACTCAGCAACAACTTGATCAACTTGGCGCTTTGCTAAGCGAACACATCGTGGCGCCTAGGTCCCAGGTAGTATTAGTGCCGCGACTGCTCACCCTCAATGAAATGCCCCGCACCTTTCACCAAACCCACCGCTGGGCACAAGAACTTGCTATCCAGGCTCTTGAAGGCAAAGCCGTCCCCGCTTCTACCGCGCCCCAAAAAAAACCTGCGCGTCAGGCTGAAGGGGCCCTGGCGGATGTACGTTTTTTAACGGGAATCATAGTAACGGTACAAGATGCCCCCCTGTTTCGCTGGCAAACCACCCGTTCGCGCCGAGCCCAGCAACGGGCCCTCTATCAGGACCTCTGGGAAACGGAATGCCACGAAATTCTTGGACCAAGCCTGGCAGGTTGCCAGGTTGAGTATTTACGCCCGGATGCCTACCATACCAACAATCGGGAAGCGGATCATCGCATTCGCCCCATTATCTTACGTGCGGCAACCCTTTGGCTAAGCAATACGGCCGCCATCCCTAGTCATACACTAAAAGCCTTTATTGCCGGTTGTGGGGAGCAAACCATTCAAGAATATCGCATTGGGTTTGCAGCGGCTGATAATGCCGCTATTATTTATGGTTGCATATGGCCTTTACTGTCGCGACATGAAGCACTCATTGAAATGCTTGATAGCGATGGGCCCAATGCAACGGATCAAATCGCGGAAGCACTCATTGAGGAAGGAATTACTGAGGTTAAACGCCTCCCTGGGGTGTTGCCACCCGAGTACTGCGAAGATTGTGGCACGCCCTTATTTCCGGATTCCCGTGGCGTGCTACAGCACCCCAGGCTACCTGATGATCTCTGTCTTGATCCCATTGTCTTACACTAGAACCTTCCTTTTCTAATTATTCTTTTAATCAGGAAACTGTTTATGAAAGCTGCACAAGAACTGCGTGTTGGCAATGTCGTTATGGTTGACAATAAACCTGTCATCGTCCAAAGAGCCGAATATAGCCAATCCTTGCATCGTACTGCAGTTGTTAAATTTAAATTTAAAAACCTGTTAACCGATGCCCCAAGTGAAGCCATTTATAAAGCAGATGAACGGCTGGAAACGGTAGTTTTACTGACCAGGCAATGCACTTATTCCTATTATGCTGACCCCATGTATGTATTTATGGACGAGGAATTTAACCAATACGAGCTCAATGAAGAAGCCATGGGCGAAAGCTTGAAATACCTGGAAGATGGTATGGAAGCTGAACTGGTGTTTTATGACGACCATCCCATTGCCGTTAATTTACCGACCGTGGTGGTACGGGAGATCACCTATACGGAGCCTGGCGTTCGTGGAGATACTTCAGGCAAAGTCACCAAACCCGCGCAAGTGGGCGATAAGCTCACCGTTATGGTGCCACTCTTTTGTAACATCGGCGACAGGATAGAAATCGACACTCGTACGGATGAATACAAGAGCCGCGTATAAGCAGTTGATTTACGGGAACAATCCTACATTTTTTGACTTTTCCATGAAAAGATCGTAGAATCGGCTCGTTACCCAAACAATCAGAAACAGTACACCTGTCACCTTCCTGGGCCAAGCTGCCATCACATGGCAAAAGCAAGCTCAGCGATGTTGCAGCCACGGGACCTTCCCCATATATTGGCTGCCAAATCAGCACCCTTTGCTGATATTTTGCATATAGTGCAAACGAATGCAGGCCTGCAGGACATCAGGCCTGTTTGCGCGACGCTACACAAAACGGTGTCACGCTATAGGGTCTCATGCACCGACCTGCAAAAAACCACCTTATATTTGGTGGGGCCTGCGTCCGTCTGTACAAAACAGCGTGCTACGCCACCTGATTGTAAACCGGGTACACAACATGATTCGCTTTACTCGGAGGAAAATATGGATAAAGTAAAAGTAGCAATCGTCGGTTTAGGCAATTGCGCGAGTTCTCTGATCCAGGGCATCCACTACTATGCAGACAAATCATCCAGTGATGCCATCGGCCTGATGCATTGGTCCATGGGCGGTTACCGTCCCGGAGACATAGAGGTTGTCGCAGCCTTCGATATTGACGCCCGCAAAGTTGGCAAGGATGTCAGCGAAGCAATTTTTGCGGCGCCAAACTGTACCACGGTATTCCATAAAAATGTTCCTGCAACGGGTGTCAAAGTTTCCATGGGGCCGGTAATGGACGGCTTTTCTGAACACATGAATGAGTACCGGGAACATCTGCGTTTTGTGCTTGCGGACGCCCCTACACCCGACAAACAGCAAATCATTAACACGCTTAAAAACAGTGGCGCAGAAGTTATGCTGAACTATCTGCCGGTAGGGTCTGAAGAAGCGACACGCTTTTATGCAGAATGTGCGCTGGCAGCAGGGGTAGCCTTTATTAACTGTATCCCGGTATTTATTGCCAGTGACCCCGCCTGGGCCAAGCGCTTTGCCGCAAAAAACATCCCACTAATTGGTGACGACATTAAAGCCCAGCTGGGTGCAACAATCACCCATAGAGTACTGACAGATCTGTTTGCTCAACGGGGCGTCAAGCTAGAGCGTACCTATCAGCTCAACACCGGTGGAAATACCGACTTTATGAATATGCTTAACCACAGCCGTCTCGCTTCCAAGAAAACGTCCAAGACAGAAGCGGTTCAGGCGGTTGCTGCCCAACGATTGGATGAGGACAATATCCATGTAGGCCCATCAGACTACATTCCCTGGCAGCATGACAACAAAGTCTGCTTCCTCAGGATGGAGGGCAACCTGTTTGGTGACGTACCCATGAACCTGGAGCTGCGCTTATCCGTTGAAGACTCCCCCAACTCCGCCGGCGTTGCCATTGACATGATACGCTGCGCCAAGCTGGCCTTAAAGCGGGGGGAAGGAGGCGTCCTTGATGCACCATCCGCCTACTTCTGCAAACATCCTCGTGAGCAAATGACGGACGATGTGGCTCATAACCGCGTCGAAGCCTTTATTGCTGCCACGAGCACGCCCGGACAAGCGGCCTAACAGCGTGCAAAAGCTAGCAACACAGGCTGTCATCCTTGCTGCTGGACAAGGCGTGCGTATGCGCGCCTTGACCGATAGCAAGCCACTACTAACCTTATTGGGAATGCCATTACTGGAACGCTTGATACGTACGCTACACAGCTGCGGGGTAGATGACATCATTATTGTTACCGGTCACCAGCATCAGGCGATCCAGACATGGCTAGAGACATTTCGAACCCAACTACCGGGTCGGCAACCCCAATTTACCATCGCCTATAACGCCGCATGGGAGCGCACTGAAAATGGCGCCTCGTTACTTGCCGCTGCACCCTATGTGCAAGACCGTTTTTTATTATTAATGGCGGATCATGTGTACGATCGGTCCTTAATTCAAGCGCTACGTCATGCTCCCCTACCGATCGCAGGGGCAGTTCTGGCAACTGATGGGGAAATCACCCGTTGCGACATCGACAAAGACGATGTCACTCGGGTGCAATTACAGCAAGATAGAATTATCGGCATTGGTAAACATCTTTCCGACTATCAGGGTTTTGATACAGGGGCCTTTCTATGCTCCTTCGCAGTGATTAAAGCCATGCAACAGGCAATGGAACACGGCAAAACGCGACTCAGCGATGCCATGCAAATCCTGGCGGATCGTTACGCCTTATTTGCCCATCGCGTGGACGGCCATTATTGGCAAGATGTTGATACACCCGAGGCCCTCACCCTTACCGAGCAAGCCCTACTCAAGCACGCGGCCGGCAAAACCGCCGATGGCCCCGTTGCACGCGGGTGCAACCGTCCTTTTTCCAGGCGCATCACCCAAGCGCTTATTCATACCCGTATTACTCCCAATCAAATTTCATTAATTGCTTTTACCCTGGGAATCCTGGCGGCGATCGTCTTAATACACCCCACATGGACCAGTCTTATCGTTGGTGGCTTGCTGGTACAAATCGCCTCCGTTGTGGATGGCTGTGATGGTGAACTGGCACGGCTACGGCTACAACAAACGCATTATGGCGGTTGGCTAGATGCCCTTTTAGACCGTTATGCCGATGGCGCAATTCTTGCGGCCTTAACGTGGCATGCCGTACAAGTTCATCACAATCCAATGATTTGGTGGTTGGGGTTGGCGGCAATTGGCGGTAGCTTTATTTCCAGCTATAGCGCCCACAAGGCGGATCACATGATCACCACGGAGAACAGTATCCGAATTGGCCGTGACAGTCGTTCCTTACTTATTTTCATTGGCGCACTCATCAACCAACCGCTGGCGATTCTATGGATAATTGCCATTGTGATGAATCTTGTGGTCGTCAGGCGCATAATTTCGCTACGACATACAGACTGGAGCGTCCCCTACCATGCGTACGTGCTTCACCCCAGGGAGAACCCTGAGGATGCGATTGACGCAGCAATGCGGATGATTCGAAACCGGCTGGCACAATCCCCTGTTCCCGAGGATCCCGGCCACGCTGAAAATACCCTGCAATGGTTATTAAAACTTGCGCCAAATGCAAGGCCAGCCCTGCGCCTGGCGGCGCTTGCCCATGATATTGAGCGCGCACGACCTGAGCGCTTACAACGAAACCAATTTGAGGATTATGATGCGTTCAAGGCTGCCCATGCAAGCATAGGCGCACACCTCACCGATACCCTATTGCGCCACGCCAACGTACCTGAAAACATTCGCCGCGACGTCTACCACCTTATACGGCACCATGAAACAGGTGGGGATAGAGACAGTGATCTACTGAAAGATGCCGATAGTTTGTCGTACTTTGAGCATAACCTGCCGTTATATTATGCACGGGAAGGCGCTACCGCTACCCTGGCACGCGCACGTTGGGGGTATCAACGCCTATCGTTTGACGCCCGCCAACATTACGAATCCATACAACATCACGATGCGACCCTTAATCAGCTATTGCAAGAAGCAAAATCAATTGCTGCCTAATGGTGGGACGTGTCGTCCAGGAAATCTGGAACGATGTGAACATCTACGCCTTCGTCGGCGAGCTCTTTGCGCTCCTCATCTGTGGCTGTCCCGCGGATGGGGCGCTCTTCTTTGCGCCCTTTATGCATATCAAGCGCTTCCTTGGCAAAACGCTCACCGACGTCTTCAGTATTACGAATAACTTCACGCATATGCGCCAACCAACGCGACTGCAACTGGTTTAACCGAGCCATATTCGCGGTATTCGACGTATCTGCCTGGCCTTGAGTGGTTGGCGATGCCGGTGCAGCTGCCGACCGACTGCCAATATTCAGGCGAGCTGCTGATAATTTACGGTGGATTTCATCGCTCCCGCACACGGGACAGCTCAACAGCCCCTTGGCGCGCTGGTCGTTAAAGCCATCGTCCCCCCGAAACCACCCCTCAAATACATGGCCTTGGGGACATTGCAGATCAAAAACTTTCATACTCATACGAAAAAGCCCTTACCAGGGTAATTACAATCGGGGAACTGCGGCAAGTAGTTGTTGGGTTTGCGCGTGTTGCGGATGTTTTAATAACGTCAACGCCGGCCCACTTTCTACAATACGCCCTTCCGACATAATGGCAATACGGTCTGCCAAATATTCCACCACCCCAAAGTTATGGGTAATAAATAAATAGGCAATATTCAATTCCGCTTGTAGCTCTTGCAATAAATCCAATAGTTGGGCCTGTACCGACACATCCAACGCCGAAGTTGGCTCATCACACACCAATATATCCGGCGCTAATGCTAACGCTCTGGCGATGGCGATACGCTGGCGTTGCCCCCCAGAAAACTCGTGGGGGTAGCGATTCCAGGTACTTGCCGGCAACTCTACACGGTCCAGCAACGCTTTAAGACGTTGTTCACGCTGCTGTGCAGACAGCTCCGGCTGTAATGCCGCCAACCCTTCCATAAGAATATCGCCAACCAGCATGCGCGGATCTAGCGAACTATAGGGATCTTGAAAGACGATTTGCAGGCGTTGGCGCAAACGACGTAATTTTCGCCCATGCGCCCTTAAAATGGACTGACCATCGAGGTGTGCCTCGCCGCTTACCCGTGTTTCAGCATCGATAAGCCGCATTAACGTTTTGGCAATGGTTGTTTTACCACAACCAGACTCTCCCAAAAGGGCCAGCGTTTCGCCTGGAAACAAATCAAAAGAAACATCGTTCACCACAGGGGTTATCTGCGTCGCGCCAGGCCAAAACCCACCCTTTCTAGTATACCCTATAGATAGATTGGTCACGCGCAACAACGGCGCATCTTGCGTGGCTGTCTCATGTCGGGAAAGCGGCTTTTGACCGGCGTCGGATAAGCGTCGCCCCCGCTTGTCCAAAGTGGGAATTGCCGCAAGCAACTCTTGTGCGTAAGGGTGTGCCGGTTGGTGAAAAAACGCATCGGCCGACTGGGTTACCAGGATTTTCCCATGACGCATTAAAGCAACGTAATCCGCAACTTGCCGAACTACCGCCAAATCATGCGTAATCAGCAAAATTGCCAAACCCATTTCTTTTTGGATATCCGCCATTAATGCCAGGATCTGCGCCTGAACGGTTACATCCAGTGCCGTTGTTGGCTCATCCGCAATCAACAACTGGGGCTGTGCCGCCAATGCAATAGCCAGCATAATACGCTGCTTTTGCCCACCGGAAAATTGAAATGGATAATCGTTCACGCGTTGCGCCGCTTGGGGGATGCCAACGCGTGCCAGCCACTCTATGGTGCGATTGTACAAGGCCTTACCACGCAAAGCCGTATGGGCCCGCAAGACTTCTCGAATTTGATCGCCTACCGTCATTACCGGATTTAAGCTGGTGGCAGGCTCTTGAAACACAATCCCCACCTGTTTGCCACGTACGGTACGCATTTGGCCTTCTGAAACTGTGTCCAAACGCCTGCCGCCCAAATGCACAGCGCCCTCCGCAATCCAGCCTGCTTCCGGCAATAAGCGCAACAGCGCAAGGGCGGTCATGCTTTTCCCACTGCCAGACTCCCCAACCAGCGCAAACGTCTGACCCTGCTCAACCGCCAAACTTAGCGATTGCACAGCTTTATTAATTCCTTGCTCACCCGCAATATGTACCGACAGGTTCTGCAATTGGAGCACGCTGGAGGAAGAAGGGTTTTGAGACATACTCATGACGGCTCCTCATCAGCAAGGGGATTACGGGCCGAGGCCTGCATCGTTGTTGCTGGTGCTGCTGCGCCCGCCGCCAAAGCCGCCGGTTTAAAACGGCGCGACCGAGGATCAAAAGCGGTTTGTACCGCATCCGCAAAAATGTTAGCGGCTAAAACAAGCACCAACAGGAAGATAAAGGCCCCAAACAAATTCCACCAAATCATGGGATCGCGCGACATCTCCAAACGGGCCGCATCAATCATTGTGCCAAAGGAGTTCATGCTGGGATCGACACCAATGCCAAGGTAAGATAGCACTGCCTCATACAACACCAAACCAGAAAATTCCAACACCATCGTAATTAACACTATATGCATCACATTGGGAAATAAATGGCGTCGCATAATCTGCCAATGTCCGACCCCAAACGCCCTTGCGGCCTGCACGTATTCCAGCTCCCTGAGCTTCAGCGTCTCGGCCCGCAGCAATCGGCAAAGCCCAGCCCAGCCGGTAAAACCCAAAATCAGGCATAACATAAACAACCGTAAATCGGCCCGCGACGCCACCGTGGTAAATAGCTCGGCATGCGTATCGATGTAGACTTGCATCATTAGCACGCTTGCAGCAATCAATAACACCCCCGGAATAGAGGTTAAAGTGGTGTAAATATATTGGATGATATCGTCCACCCGGCCTTTAAAATACCCGGCGGAAATACCAAACCCAATGGCCGGCGGTAACATGGCAACCGTTGTTAAGGTGCCAATTACCAATGCGGTACGTATACTTTTAAGGCTTTGCCACAATACATCGTTGCCCGTTCGATCCGTTCCCAAAACATGGTAATTCACGCTTAAGGACAAGGTGACACAGGCGATGAGCCCCAAAATGGACAATGTTACCCAGACCGTACGCCAGGGGATGCCACTTTTATTACGCCACCACCAGGTCAACGCCCCTTGCCAAGTGGGCTGGCGCCAGCGATGAAACATCGTAAACAGGCCCGCAAAGCCCAGGCTCAACGCTACACCATACATCACACCCGCAAGGCTACGTTCCCGCACATCCTCCCAATGATCGGCTTCCGTTTCAAGCAGACTGCCCCCAAATTCCAAGCGTGGAAAATCCCGCACCGCTTCTCCATCGATGAGCTCGGTTTCTTTTGTGAATTGACGCGTTGCCAAGGGTGCTGACCACGTTTTTTCACGATTGGGAAGCTGGGTGAGTGCCAGCAAATCATCTAAAGCAGAGCGCAGCACCGGAGAGTACATCGGTGTTTGTACGGATTGGGTTGCAGATACGGTTGGCAGCTTGGGTCGGTAATGGACGGAATCCAGCACCCCAATCAGGGTAAACACAAACAACACCATGGCCGCTGCCATCGCGGAGGGTGTTCGAAATACACTGCCCCACGCGGATCGCAGCGCTGCACTACGTCGCACCCGCCAAAGGTAGTAGACGGCAATCACCAACAGCAGCAGCACAAAGGTATCTGTCCAGAGCAATTCAAATTTAGGCATTGCGCATCCCCTTATTCAAACCTGACCCGGGGGTCCGCAATGGTGTAAGAAATATCCGCTAACAGTAGCCCGACGATATATAAACACGATCCTAAAAACACCATGGCTCGCACAATCGAAAAATCCTGGGCGTTAATGGCATCAATCGTGTAACTGCCCAAGCCGGGAATGCCAAAAAATGACTCTGAAATCAAACTGCCCATAAACAACAAGGGAATTGCCGACACCGTTCCCGTTAAAATAGGCAATAAGGCATTGCGCAAAATATGGCGGAACAACACAATGCGTTCCGACAAGCCTTTTGCCCGCGCGGTGCGCACATAATCCTTACTGGCCTCTTCAATAAACAAGGTACGATAAAAACGGGCTTCCGCCCCTAAGCGGGATAAAATGCCAACAAATACCGGCAAAACAAGAAACCGTAAGCTATGCCAGCCTTCTACATAGCCTGAGTAAGGCACCCAGCGCAATACTTTGGCAAACAACCACTGCCCCGCAATAATATAAAACAGCCCAGAAATTGACAGCAGTACAACACAGAACACCACCCCCGCAAAGTCAAGACGCGAGCCACGAAAAAACACCAATAATAAAGAGAATGCAACGCTTGCCATCAAACCCAAAATAAAAGTAGGCAGCGCAAGGGCCAGGCTGGGCCCCATGCGCGAGCGGATTTCATGGCCAATATTGCGCCCCTCATCTGAGAAACCGAAATCCATGCGCAACAAGGGAATGGAGCGCTGATAAAAAATTGTGTCCTTCCAGACCTGTGCTCCGTTGGCCTCCTGGTTGTAAAACAAAGGCTTATCGTAACCACGATCTACCTTCCATTTCTCAATCGCATCCTGGCTGATACGCTGACCACCAATAGATAAGCGCGCCATGTCATCCGGCGTATTTACCGCAAAAAACAGCACAAACGTAAGAAGGTTTACGCCCAGCAAAATTAGGCCCCCATAGAGTACCCGGCGGATAATGTAGTGAATCATGCGCCCTCCTTCACATACGAAAAGCGCGCAGACCGCTGATCACGCCGTCGCGCTGCCACCACAATGAATGCGATGCCCAACACAAGTAACCCTCCAAGGACAAATAAAGGCCAACGTACGGGCGCATTCCAGGATCGTATGGAAGCTGCCCGCAGCGCTGGATCCACCCGATAATACTGCAACGTGTTACGAACCATTTGCGTTGGCTTGGCGTTGCCTACCCAGCCATGCCACGCGCCACCAGAGTTCGGGAAGAACCCAAACATCCACGGCGCATCATATTGGGCTTGCGCCACCATGGCGTGAATAATCTCATCTTTTTCCGGCCCATCATCGAGGTAGCGCATCTGCTCAAACCCACGATCAAACACATCACTTTGGTAATTCGAGGCATTTTCGCCCCCCTGGTCAGCTTTCGCATGGGGACCATAGAGCAGAAACAAAAAGTTTTCGGCATCCGGATAATCGGCTACCCAACCCCACATGTACATTTGGGCCGTCCCACGCCGCATCTTCTCCTGGAAACGGTTGTAATCCGTCGCCCGAATTTCCAACTGTATGCCCAATTCCCCCAACTGCCGTCGCATCCAGTCAAGCACGGCGCTAGAGCCCGTTCCGCCCGCGGAATCAAAATGGAGAATGAGCGGCTCGCCCGTGGTTGCATCACGACCATTGGGATAGCCCGCTTCTTTTAGCAACGCTTTTGCTTCGTCCAGCGACTTTCGTTGGACCATGCCATCTACCACATCATAAACATAGGGATTGGCGCCTTCCGGCGGCGGCTGATAACCCGCCACGCCCGGCGGCACCGGTCCGTGTGCTACTTGAGCCTGATCATTTTGAAAAATCGAAACATATTGCTCCCAATCAAAAGCAATGCTGATGGCATGTCGCAACTTACGATTTTTCTCTTGCGCTTCCGGCGTATCCCCCTGCCCCACAACAGGATCTTTCCAATTAAATCCAAAATAATACTGCTGGGCTGCAGGGGTACTTAAAATTTGAATATTCCTATCTTTGTACAAGCGCGCTTTTTCTACATAGTCGCCTGCAGCAACTTGCATGGACACGCCGTAATCCCCTCGGCCTACTTCTGGAATATCGTAATAGCCTTGTAAAAACTTACCCATTAAGGGGACACTTTCTTTTTCCAGTGAAAACTCAATTTTGTCGATAAACGGCGTGGGCTTGCCACAATCCTCCAATAATCCCGCTTCAGCATCGCCTTCTTCACCTTCACAGGGATAAGGCTCTCCCCGATAATTCGGATTACGTGATAAGACATGGCGCCGATTGATCAACGACTCGGTCAACATATAAGGGCCGGTCCCCACCGGCCAGGTATTCAGGGAAAGGTTTTGTTCAGCCATGCCCGGTTGATGATAAAAACGATCTGCTTCCCAGGGAATGGGCGCGGTGAATGTCATCGCCAGCCAGTAGTTGAATTGCGGATACTTACCTAACACACGAATGCGCAGGGTGTGGTCATCAAGCGCTTGTACGCCTTTTAGATTTTTTTCACGAAGATCCAACCATTCAGCGCGCGCACGTTTGTCCCCCAGCGCCGCCCGTTTTTTAGCATCCTCTTCTCGCAACGCCTCACCAAAATCACGCATGCCTTCGATATGCCCCGCCAACAACTCAAAAATAGGGGAAATCACCCGCGGGCTGGCTAAGCGTTTAATGGCATAAACATAGTCATGCGCGGTAAGTTCACGGGACCCCGTATGTGCAAAATCGTCCATGCCATATTTATGGGCCAGCGCTTGGGGCTCGATAGGCCAATAACGGTAGTTGCCCTGTTCATCCTGCGCAAATGCGGGGTGCGGCTGATAGAGAATCCCGGGCTTGATGGGGATGTCCAACACGCTAATCGCAACCTCTTCCCCGGCCACATCCTGGGGCAATACATTGCCTTCAGCATCCAGATAAACGGGCGTAGCGATTTCTGCCGCCGCTTTGGGAATAAGCTCATAGGGGCGTTTCAGGTAGTGGTAACCATAAAGCGGCTCATAAATGGAATAGGTAAACGGCGTCTCGTCGGTAGAATAAGACGTTGCCGGATCAAGATATTTTGGCGATCGCTGGGTAAAAGCGGTGCGCAACACGTTTTCTGTCTCATCACCCCGGGTATGGGGACTATTAACAGGCGCACGGGAGCATCCCGTTAGTGTTAACAACGTCAGCATCATTCCCAAAACAAAGGAAGCAAACAAGTTCACAGCAGGCGTCACCCAGGTGTAAAGGTCAATGAAATAAACCGCAATTATAAACGGGGATGATCAACCCCTACTTACACCCATGCGCGCTGAATGAATCGGGCTTGCACCGTCTCGGAGATGGGCGACACCCCAAGCAAGCCGCCATCGAAGCCTTGCGCCTTGTTGATAAACGTCTCGAAAACCCAGTCGGGGGAATAACGCCGCAAGCAAACTGCCTGCGCCAGCCATGCCAGCTGACTACTTACCCAGCGCGCTTGATACTGCTGCCCTTCTGCGGTGTCCTTTAGCACCTGCTGACACTGCCTTACACGTGCGATTAATGCTGGATGCTCTGCAAGGCCTTGAGTAAGGTCTTCCCATAACGCATCCGCAAGCTCGGGCGTACGACTTAGCGCGCGTATGACATCCAAGCCCATAACATTGCCAGAACCTTCCCAAATGGCATTCACTGGCGCCTCCCGATACGCCCGGGCCAACGGGAAAGTCTCTATATAGCCATTGCCGCCTAACACTTCAGCGCACTCCGCCACCATGGCGATGGTCCGCTTACACACCCAAAACTTTGCCGCTGGTGTCAGAATACGAAGATAAGCTTGTGAAACGCTGTCTTGCTTGTCCATGGCAGCAGCCAACACCATCGCAAGCGTAGTGGCCGCTTCGCTTTCAAGGGCCAAGTCGGCCAATACCAAACGCATCAGTGGCTGATGAATTAACGTTTGACCAAACGCTTTACGATGAATCGCATAATGCGTGGCATGACGCAAAGCACCCCGCAATAACGCTGCACTGCCCAAAACACAATCCAGACGCGTCAATGATGCCATGCGAACCAAGGTGGCAATACCACGGCCCACCTCACCCAACATAATGCCTACCGCATCATTAAACTCAACCTCGGCACTGGCATTGGAGCGGTTCCCAAGCTTGTCCTTTAAGCGCACAATGTGTATGCCATTTTGCTCCCCGGGTGCCAGCCAGCGGGGCACAAAAAAGCAGCACAACTCGCCCATATATCGCGCCAAGACCAGATGCGCATCGGACATTGGTGACGAAAAAAACCACTTATGCCCACGCACACGATAATGCTGGGTACTGCCATCCACGCTAACGGAATCCGTTAAATTCGCGCGGGATTCATTGGTCCGCAAATCCGATCCACCCTGCTTCTCGGTTAGCCCCATGCCCACCATGACGGATGCTTTTTCTGACCAATGCTTATCCGCCGGATCGTATTGCCGACTGTCAACCGCACGGATAAAACTGGCTAAAGGACTAGCCGCTTGTTCACGTAATAGGGGAATGGCCGCATGGGTCATGGTTAGTGGGCACAGCGTACCCGATTCCACCTGCCCATGAACATAAAAGTGGGTCGCCCGAAACAAATGGGCGTGTGGCCCCGGCGCCCAGCCCCCATTATGTAAGCCATACTGAAAACCCAGCGCCATTAGCTCATGCCAGGCCTGCTGAAAATACACAGCATTCACGGAATTGCCCCAGGCATCCAGGCGCTGTAGCTGCGGCGTACCCGTATTGGCAAGCTGCGCCCAGTGTTGCACATCATCGCTGTGTAGCTGTTCGGCCTGTGTGGCCAAGGCCGCTTGCTGCTGGCGTGCCGCATGACGATCATCCACGAGCTGGTGTACGATTTGTTGTAACACGACATCGGATGCCGCAACGTCCGTGTCTGGATAAGCCGGAACCTGATTCTCCTTATTTAACTGGCTCATTTCCATCGATGTGTCTCCATGGGTTACCGTATAACGTAGTAAGTTAACCCTAGCGCTAAAGTCTCGGGGATACAAGCCAAGCCCTCAAGAACACGATTGGATTTTCTATGTCATCACATCGACCTCGACCTTACCCCGTTATTTATGCGGCCGTCCTCCTATTAACTGGCGTTGCTGCAGGCGCATTTGGAACCCATGGGCTACGATTTTATATTGGCCCCTCCCTATTGGAGGTCTGGCGTACCGCCGTGATGTACCAGATTATTCATGCATTGGGAATTCTTATCGTCTACCAACTGTCACTTACGCTATGCGCCCCCGTACTACGCGCCGCTTGCCATTTAATGCTGTTGGCCACCTTATGTTTTAGTGGCAGCCTTTATGTCCTTGTTATTACCGGAGAACATAAACTTGGGGCGGTCACGCCTTTAGGAGGACTATTATTTATTGCTGCATGGACGGTGGTTACCGCAGGTGCCTGGTTTACCCGAACCCCTGACCAGGGTAATGATGAGGAAACAAAACCATGACCGCATTGGACTCTCACGCTAACCCCGAGTTAGCGGTCTTTATTCGTCGTCTGCCCAAAGCTGAACTACATGTCCATATCGAAGGCACGCTAGAACCCGAACTCATATTCAAATTCGCACGACGTAATCAAATCACACTCGCCTACGAGAGCGTCGAAGACCTCCGTAACGCCTATGCGTTTACCAATCTCCAGTCATTTTTAGATATTTATTATGCCGGCATGGCAGTCTTGCAAACACAGCAGGATTACCGCGAAATGACCTGGGCATATTTACAACGCGCGCATGCAGATGGCGTTGTACATGCAGAAATCATGGTTGATGGCCAGGCCCACACCCACAGAGACATTCCCCTAAGCACGGTTTTTGCGGGCATGGCTGAGGCCATGCACCAAGCTCGGGATGAATTGGGCCTTAGCAGTTATTTGATCCTCTCCTTTCTACGTGATTTTCCAGAAGACGACGCGTTAGATACCTTGGAGGAAGCGCTGGCGCTACGCGTTCAATATCAAGATTTATGGGTAGGAGTCGGTTTATCCTCCGCCGAACTGGGCAACCCTCCTGAAAAATTTACGCGACTCTATGATTATGCGCGCAGTTTAGGCTTCCGGTGTGTTGCCCACGCGGGGGAAGAAGGCCCAGCGGAGTATATTCGTGGTGCCCTTGATGACCTAAAAGTAGAGCGCATCGACCACGGCGTTGCTTGCGAGCATGATCCTACCTTATTAGAACGCATTATTCGCGAGCAAATACCGCTAACGATGTGCCCGCTATCCAACCTGCGCCTAGGCGTGGTAGATAACTTATCGCAACATAATGCGGCCAAGCTCTTGCGCCAAGGCGCCTGTGTCACCATTAACTCCGATGACCCCTCTTATTTTGGGGGCTATATTGTGGATAATTACCTGGCCGCCGCCCAAGCGCTACAACTCAGCAAAGCAGAACTGGTAGAAATTGCCAAAAATAGTTTATCGGGATCTTTTTTATCCCTTCATGCGCGCCAAGCATTACTTGAACGTCATCCTTTCCCCGTTATTTAGCCTGATTGAGCCGGATGTTGAATACGCCTCCTTTGTTAGAAAAACTGCCGCGCACGTTTTATGACCGACCCACCACAACGGTTGCCCAAGCGTTGCTCGGAAAATATTTGGTTCACTACGTCGATGACAAGCCACGCATTGGACGAATTTGTGAGGTAGAAGCATATCTGGGGCCAGGCGATAAAGCTGCCCACAGCTCCAAAGGGCTAACCCCACGCACACGCGCCATGTTCGGCCCCCCCGGCCATGCCTATATTTACCTGATTTATGGAATCCACCACTGTATGAATGTGGTGACGGAAGCCGAAGGCAGCGGTACAGGAGTATTGCTGCGAGCCCTGGAACCTATTTACAACCTTAATGAGAATACACATGGCCCAGGCCGTTTATGTAAAGCTATGGGAATAGATAAGCAGCTTTACGGACATGACCTTTGCAGCAACGATTTATACTTGGCGCACCAGCCTAATGCGCAAGAAACAATAGAGTTTGCCAGCAGCCCTCGCATTGGCGTAGACTATGCAGGCGAATGGGCTGCCAAACCCTTGCGGTTTTATATCAAGAATAGCCCGTGGGTATCCAGGCGATAACCCATAAATATGACAAGAAAAACAAGTTATGGTATAGTTTCGTTTCTTTAGCGGCTGTAGCTCAGTTGGATAGAGTACTTGGCTACGAACCAAGGGGTCGTGGGTTCGAATCCTGCCAGCCGCGCCACTATTCGGGGTAACTTCCTTCGGGAAGTTACCCAATCTGGTCAGACACTTACGTGATTGCCACGCAAAAAATTGACCATGCTTTGCTTAGACCCCTTTCGTCTAAGGAATCTAAGCAAAGCAGGATGT
>Ga0209487_1000252_pt1 | contig 48305 bp, 43 predicted proteins | sample Poulit2012_FD_187524 | JGI IMG/M metagenome (GOLD analysis project Ga0209487, IMG submission 187524) | Agricultural soil microbial communities from Georgia to study Nitrogen management - Poultry litter 2012 (SPAdes) (version 2) | ecosystem: Environmental > Terrestrial > Soil > Agricultural land... | reverse complement strand
CCGGATCCAGCAGCTGGGCTGAGTCAGCCCTTCGCGGCCCCGGCCGAGAGGGTCGACGACGCGGCGCTCGGGGTGCTCCCGCTCTGACGGAGCGGGAGCACCCGGGGCCGCACCCCTCGAGCGCGCCTCACTCCTCGAGCTTGGGCTCGATCTCCTCGGCGTAGATGCCCTCGAGGGTCTCCTTCAGCCCGTCCATCGCCGCCTGCACATCGCCTTCGGTGGTCACGATCGAAGCGATCGCCTCGGCCATCTCCTGATCCGCTCCGGGCAGGAACACACGCCCGAAGTCCTGCGGGCGCGTCACATCCAGCTGGTCGACGGCCGTCTGGATCTCCGGGGTCTCCGCGGTGAGCTCGCTGAGGTCCGCGCTCTTGCGCACCGGCATGTACCCGGTGGCGGCGGAGAAGGCGACGGTGGACTCGGGGCGACCCATGAACTCCAGCAGCATGGCGCCGGCCAGCTGCTCCTCCTTGTTGATCGCGGCAGGGATGCCCAGGCCGGCGCCGCCCGTGGGGCACACGGGCCCGTCGACCGAGCCACCAGGAAGGAAGCCCACGCCGACGTCGAAGCTCGCGGACTCCAGCACCCCCACCAGGGAGCCGGTCGAGGCGATGGTCGCCGAGCACACGCCGGCGGCGAAGGTGTCGGCCGAGTCGCTCGAGGCGACCTGCGCCCACCCATTGGCGAACACCGAGTCCTGCACCCACTGCATGGCTTCGACGGCCTCCGGTTCGGCGCAGGTGACCGTCCATTCGTCCGACCAGCCGGCGCCGTGGCCCCACAGCACGTTCTGCAGGGTCCAGCCGGCGTACCCTGCCAGGTCCGGGTACATGTAGGGGGTCTCGGCCTCGGTGAGCTCCGGTGCCCATTCCTCGAACTCCTCCCAGGTCTCGGGGGCGCGATCCGGGAGCCCTGCGGCGGAGAAATGGTCCTTGTTGTAGTAGAACAGCGGGGTGGAGCGGCCGTAGGGAAGGGCCCACTGCTGATCGGCGTACTGGTAGTCCTGCACGAGCGAGTCGCGGTAGTCGGACAGATCGATGTCCAGCTGCTCGACGAGGGTGTCGATGGGGATGACGTTGCCGTTGATGTAGTAGCGGAACCACCACACGTCCGAGAGCACCACGGCGGCGGGCAGACCGGAGTTGGCGGCCTGCGCGGTCTGGAAGCGCTGGGCGATCTCCTCGTAGTTGGAGCCGGCGGTCACGAGGTTGACCTCGATGCCGGTCTCCTCGGTGAAGTCCGCCACCAGCTGCTTCTCGACCTCCTGGGAGCCACCGGGATGGTTGGTCCAGAAGTCGATCGCGGTGGCGGGCTCGACGTCGGAGAAGTCGAGGTCGAGCTCCTCCTCGTCCCCGCCCTCCCCGACGCTGGGGCCGCCGCAGGCCGCCAGGCCCAGGGCCCCGGCACCGGCGACGCCCATGCCCAGCACGGACCGTCGGCTGAACCTGCTGGGGAGTTGAAGTGATCGTGTCATGGGAAGAGATCCTTTCGGGGTGGTGGGGCGGACGCGGGCTGCGTCAGCCGGTCACGCTGTCGTGTCAGCCGGTCACGCTGCCTTGGGTGAGTCCGGAGACGATGTGCCGCTGCAGCATCGCGAAGACGATCAGCACCGGGGCGATCACCAGGACGGTGCCGGCCATGAGGATGCCCCAGCCGGCGCCGGTGTTGCCCTCGGAGTTCTGCAGGGCGGTCAGACCCACGGGCAGGGTCATCCGACTGGCCTCCGAGGTGATGATCAGCGGCCAGATGTAGTCGTTCCACTCGGTCACGATGGTGACCAGGGCGACCGTGGCCACGGTCGGGATCGAGATCGGCACGACCACCGACCACAGGGTGCGCAGGTGGCCGGCGCCGTCCAGCTCGGCCGCCTCGAGCATCGCGGTGGGGATGGTCAGGAAGAATTGCCGCAGCAGGAAGGTCCCGAAGGCGGTGCCGAGCCCCGGCAGGATGATCCCCCAGTAGGTGTTGACCCCACCGAGCCCGGCGATCAGCACGTAGTTGGGCAGGATCGAGACCTGCGGCGGCACCATCAGCGCCACCAGGATCAGCACGAAGATGATCCGCTTGAAGGGGAAGCGCACGAACACCAGCGCGTAGGCGGTGAAGATGGCCAGCAGCACCTTGATGCTCGAGCCGATCGTCGTGACGATCACCGAGTTCAGGAAGAACCGCGGGATCGGCACCGAGTTCCAGGCGGCCTCGTAGTTGGCCACCGACGGGCTCTCGGGCAGGACCACCAGCTCGGTGGACAGGATCTCGTGCGGCGCCTTGAAGGAACTGATGATCATCCACAGCAGCGGCAGCACCATCACCAGGGTCGCCACGATCAGGGGCACGTAGCCGCCGGTGATCGTGGACAGCAGGTTGGCACGGGTGAAGGGCCCGTTCCTTCGCCGCTGCAGGGCGGACGCGGCGGGCGGAGCGCCGGCCCCGGGACCGGGGCGCGTGGTGGTGGTGGGGGTGCTCATGAGTAGTGCACCTTCCGCTCGACGAACAGGATCTGGGCGACCGTCATGACGATGAGGATGACGAACAGCAGCACCGAGATCGTGGCCGAGTACCCGGCCCGGGAATAGCCGCCGAAGGCCTGCAGGTAGGACTCGAAGATCATGGTGTTGGTGCCGCGGCCGGTGGGGGTCATGATCCGCAGCAGGTCGAAGGCCTGCAGACTGTTCAGGGTGGTGGTGATCAGCAGGAAGAAGGTAGTGGGCGACAGCAGCGGGATGGAGATGCTGAAGAAGCGGCGCACCGCGCCGGCGCCGTCGAGCTGCGCGGCGTGCATGACGTCCTGCGGCAGCGACTGCAGGCCGCCGAGGTAGACGATCGCGCAGTAGCCCAGGTTCTTCCACACATACACGATCATCACCATGATCAGCGACATGTCCGGGTCCAGGAACCACTCCGGGCTGCCCAGGCCCAACCGCCCCAGGATCCACGACAGCACCCCGAAGTTGGGGTCGAAGATGAACAGCCACACCAGGCCGACCCCGACCCCGGACAGCACGTAGGGGGCGAACACCGCGGAGCGGGCCAGGGTGCGGCCAGGGATGTTGATGTTCAGCGCCAGGGCGATCAGCAGCCCCAGCACCATCGCCCCGCCGACCGTGAACACGGTGAAGATCACGGTGATCCGCAGACTGGTCAGCCCCGCTTCGGAGGTGAAGAACTCGATGTAGTTGTCCAGCCCGATGAAGGTGGCCGTCGTCGATCCCAGCGTCCAGTCCAGCAGGGAGTACTGGATGTTCAGGAACAGCGGCCGGTAGGTGAACATCGCGATGAGCACCAGGTTGGGGGCCGCGAAGGCGAGGAAGACGAAGGCATCGCGCCGCGCCCGCCGGCTCATCCGGCGGCGCTTCAGCGGGGTCCGGGCAGGGGTCGGGGCGCCAGCATCTCTGCGTGCGGTGGATACCGGTGAGGTGCCACCGCCCGGGCTGACGGCATCGGCGGCCCGGCTGGGAGTTTCGGTCATGGAAGCTCACTCGGGGTCAAGGGGGTGCTGCTGCCCAGCGGCGGTGCCGGGAGCACGAGACCATTATGGGCATGCCGGAGTGATCCTGGGCACTGTTCGACGCTCTCCGTGAGTCGTCGCGGGCCGGAACGGCGACGACGGCGATCCCCGACCTGGGCCAGGAGCCACGGCACCGGGGCCAGGAGCCACGGCGTACCGTGGGAGCAGCCGCCGGGTCCCCGTCGGCCGTCCGCATCACCCGCCTGGAACCGGAGGCCTCCGTGCACGCCGAACGCATCACCGACTCGATCTGCCTCCACGCCGAGGGGCCGTACTGGTCCGACACCTGGGGCGGGCTGCGCTGGGTCGACATGCTCGCCGGCGACATCATGCAGCTCGGCGCCGACGACACGATCTCCCGGCTGCCCACCCCCAGCCCGGTGGTGGCGTGCGTGCGCCCCGCCAGCAGCGGCGGGGCGGTGCTCGCGATCGAGAAGGGCTTCGCACTCGAGGACGCCGACGGCTCCATCACCCCGCTGCCCCCTCTGTGGGAGGAGGAGGTGCGCATGAACGAGGGGGCGATCGCGCCCGACGGGTCGTTCCTGTGCGGCTCGATGGCCTACGACGCCCGCACCGGCGCCGCCTCGATGTGGCGGCTACGGCCCGACGGCACCACCGATCGCATTCTCACTGACCTGACGATCTCGAACGGCCTGGCCTTCTCCGCCGACGGCACGCACGCCTACTACGTCGACACCCCCACCGGGCGGGTGGACGTCTTCGACTGGGACGAGACGGCGGGGCTCGTGGAGCGCCGCACCTTCGCCGACCTCGGCGCACAGGAGGGCGCCCCCGACGGCCTCACCCTCGATGGCGAGGGGAAGGTGTGGGTGGCGATGCATTCCGGGCACCAGGTGCTGGGGCTCGACGAGCACGGCCAGGTGGCCGAGAAGATCGCGGTCGGGGCCCGGCAGGTCACCGCCTGCACCTTCGGCGGTCCCGATCGGTCGACGTTGTTCATCACCACCAGCAGGGAGAACCTCCCGGAGGGCGAGGATCCCGCCGCCGGCTCCCTGTTCGCGGCACAGCCCGGCGTGCGCGGAGCGGTCGAGGAGCGGCTCTTCGGCGCCTGAGGGCCCGGCCGCCTCGTCAGCGAACCTGCGGGCCCCACCTGCCTGATCCCTCTGCCCGTCCCGAGGACCCTTCCATGCCACTGCCCTGTCTCCCCTCAGCCCGGGCGCCTTCGGGCTCGCCCTTCTGCGCACTCGCCTGGTGGGCGACCGGGCTCGTCCTGGCGCTGTCCGCCCTGCTCCTGGTCGAGCCCTCCGCCCAGCTGTACCTCGCCGTCGCTCAATCTGGCGCCCAGTGGCCCGAACGACTGGCTGACCCCCTGATCATCACGCTGTGCGCCGGCCTGGCCGTGGCGGCCTTCTTCCCGGGTCGCACAGGGCGAGGACGCGCCGCCTCCGGGCTGGCGGCCGGCGTCGGCGTGATGCTCGCCTACGGCTCGAGCGAAGTCATCAAGGCAGTACTCGCCCAGGATCGACCCTGCCGTGTGATCGTGCTCGACCCGTCCTGCCCGCCGGCTGGGAGCTGGTCCTTCCCCAGCAACCACACGACCATCTCCTTCGCGCTGGCCACCGCCATGGTCCTGGTCATCAGGAGCTGGTGGGCGACCAGTGCCCACGTGATCGCCCTGGCAGCGGCGGTCTCGCGGGTGGTGGACGGCGTCCATTATCCCCACGACGTCCTCGCCGGCGCTGTCCTCGGCACCTGCACCACCATCGCCGCGGCCCTCCTCCTGGAGCGCTGGACCCGCCCCCTCCTCGAACATATCGGAACCCACCGGGAACAGGACCCGTCCGAGCACTGACGTGCTCGTTGCGGCGCCCACGGAATGGCCGCGAGCGGCGGACCGTGAGCCGGGGACGGACGGTGCCCAGGATCTGGTCCGAGCAGCAGTCCGGGCAGCGCCCAGGGCCCGCCCCACGCGATCAGGGCGCGGGCCGGACGGGGTCCACCCCACCCGTGGCCACGAAGGTCCCGTCGGCCCTGCGTTCAGGGATCCGGCCCGAGCGCAGCGACCCGACCATGGCGTCGAACTCCTCCATCGCCGCCCGGGGCGGCTGCGGGGTGATCAGGCTGACCACGACGGCCAACACCAGGCAGACCGCGAAACCGGGCACGATCTCGTACAGGTGCTGGTCGCCGAACAGGCCTATGGCCACATCCGGCTCGAACATGCCCCACCAGAAGGCGACGCCGGCGCCGCCGACCATGCCCACGCCGGCCCCCAACGCGGTCAGACGGCGCCAGAACAGCGACAGCAGGATGATCGGCCCGAAGGCGGCCCCGAAACCGGCCCACGCGAAGGCGACCAGGCCCAGCACCGAGCTGCCCGGATCCAGCGCCAGCACCACCGCGATCACCGAGACCGTCAGCACGCCGATGCGTCCACCCCACAGGGCCGCCCGGTCGCTGAGCTTCACGCCGACGCCGGCGACCAGGTCCTCGATCAGGGCGGAGCTGCTGACGATGAGCTGGGAGGAGATGGTGGACATGATCGCGGCGAGCACCGCGGCCAGCAGCACTCCGGCGATGAGGGGGTGGAACAGGATCTGCGCGAGGTCCAGGAAGACCGATTCGCCGTTGGTGGTGTCGGTCAGCAGCTGCGGACCGTTCTGCTGGAAGTAGGCGAGGCCGGCGAGGGCGGTGAACACGGCCCCGGTCACGCACAGGATCATCCAGGAGATGCTGACGGCGAAGCCGTACTTGGCGTCACGGGAGGAGCGCAGCGCCATGAACCGCACGATGATGTGGGGCTGGCCGAAGTAGCCCAGGCCCCAGGCCAACGCCGACAGGATGCCGATGAAGGTGCCGCCGGAGATCATGGACCCGAAGTTCGCGTCGACCTCGCGGACCGACTCGAACATCGCCGCCGGACCGCCGACCACGAACATCGCCGTGACCGGCACGACCAGCAGGGAGACCAGCATGATCAGGCCCTGAACGACATCGGTGTAGCTGGCTCCGAGGAAGCCGCCGAACAGGGTGTACAGGATCGTCACGCTGCCCACCAGCAGCATGCCGGTCACGTAGGGCCCGCCGAACATCGACTGGAAGAACACGCCGCCGGCCACCATGCCGGAGGAGACGTAGAAGGTGAAGAAGACCAGGATGATGATCCCGGCCGCGATGCGCAGGATGTTGGTGCGGTCGTAGAGACGGTTGCCGAAGAAGCTGGGCACGGTGATCGCGTTGCGGGCGATCTGCGTGTACTGGCGCAGCCGAGGGGCCACGAAAGCCCAGTTCAGCGCGGCACCGATGGTCAGACCGACAGCGATCCACGCCTCCACCAGACCGCCCACGTACAGCGCACCGGGAAGGCCCATCAGCAGCCATCCGGACATGTCCGAGGCGCCGGCGGACAGCGCGGCGACGAAGGGGTGCAGGCTCCGGCCGCCCAGCATGTAGTCCTCGCCGCCTCGGGTCTTGCGGAAGGCGTACAGGCCGATGCCGATCATGACCAGGAAGTAGACGGACAGGGCGACCAGTTTGAAGGCGAGGTCCATGGGAGCGGTCCGATCTCGCGATGCGGTGGAAGGGGCTCGAGCTACTGGCGAACGTCACGGGTGCACGCCAGGATACCCGACATATCGGGCACCGGACGGGGTTGACGGTTGTTCGGTGCCGGGCCCTGGACGCGCCTCCGCGATGGTGATGTGCTCCGGGCACCCACTCGTGGATGCCCGGCGCACATCACCGCCAGGAATCGCCGAACTCCGCTCGACGTCCCAACTCAGAGGCTCGAGGCCCGGGACCTGCACTCGTCGCCCGGCCCGGGCGGTGGAGGTCCGGGCTCAGCGTTCGATGCGCCGGCCCGGGCGTCGAACGGCCCGCCTCAGTCGTGCAGCGCCTCGACGTCCTCGTCGACCCAGTCCAGGGTGCGCTCGATGGCCTTCTTCCACAGGCGCAGCAGCCGCTCCCGGGACTCCTCGTCCATGGAGGGCTCCCAGCGCTTGTCCTCGGACCAGTTGTCGATGACGTCCTGCTCGCCCTGCCAGAAGCCGACGGCGATGCCGGCGGCGTAGGCGGCACCGAGCGCGGTGGTCTCGATGACCTTCGGTCGCACCACGGGAACGCCCAGGATGTCGGCCTGGAACTGCATGAGGGTCTCGTTCATGACCATGCCGCCGTCGACCTTGAGCTCGGACAGCTCGACCCCGTCGGACTCGGCGTCGGCGATCATCGCATCGAGCACCTCGCGGGTCTGGAAGGCGGTGGCCTCCAGGGTCGCGCGGGCGATGTGGTTCTTGTTGTGGAAGCGCGTCATGCCGACCATCGCGCCGCGGGCGTCGGAGCGCCAGTGCGGGGCGAACAGGCCCGAGAAGGCGGGGACGATGAACAGGCCCCCGTTGTCGTCGACCTGCTTGGCGAGATCCTCGATCTCCGGGGCGTCCTTGATCAGCCCGAGGTTGTCGCGCACCCACTGCACCAGCGAGCCGGTGACGGCGATCGAGCCCTCGAGGGCGTACACCGGCTTGTTCTCGCCGATCTTGTAGGCGACGGTGGTCAGCAGCCCGTTCTGGCTGCGCACCAGGTCCTCGCCGGTGTTGATCAGCATGAAGTTGCCGGTGCCGTAGGTGTTCTTGGCCTGGCCGACCTCGAAGCAGGCCTGCCCGAAGGTGGCCGCCTGCTGGTCGCCGAGGATGCCGGCGATCGGGGTGTCGATCAGCAGGCCGCGCTTGCGGCCGTGGCCGTAGACCTCGGAGGAGGACCTGATCTCCGGCAGCATCGAGACCGGGATGCCCATGTCCGCGGCGATGTCCTCGTTCCAGTCGAGGGTGTCGATGTTCATCAGCATGGTGCGTGAGGCGTTGGTGACGTCGGTGACGTGCACTCCCCCCTCGGTCCCGCCGGTGAGGTTCCACAGCAGCCAGGCATCGGTGTTGCCGAACAGCAGGTCCCCCGCTTCGGCCCGCTCGCGGGCGCCGTCGACGTTGTCGAGGATCCACTTGACCTTGGGGCCGGAGAAGTAGGTCGCCAGCGGCAGACCGACCCGCTCCTTGTACTTGTCGGCTCCCTCGTCACCGCCCAGCTCGTCGCAGATCCGCTGAGTGCGGGTGTCCTGCCAGACGATCGCGTTGTAAACGGGCTCACCGGTGTTCTTGTCCCACACCACGGCGGTCTCGCGCTGGTTGGTGATGCCCACGGCCGCCAGCTGGTGACGATTGATCTCGGCCTCGACGAGAGCGTCGCCGACCACGTTGCGGGTGTTCCTCCAGATCTCCAGCGGATCGTGCTCGACCCATCCGGAGCGCGGGAGGATCTGCTCATGCTCCTGCTGTCCGGTGGCGACGATCTGGCCACCGTGGTCGAAGATGATCGCGCGGGTGGAGGTGGTGCCCTGGTCGATGGCCAGGATGTACATCTGCTTGTCGTTCATCGGGACTCCTTCGTGGTGATGGATCGACAGGTGGGTTCGAGTCGGGTGGATCGGCCGGTCGGGCCGGCCGGATGGGTGCTGCCGGGTCGGAGGGACGGGTCAGAAGGCGATGCTGGTCACACCGCCCAGCGCACCGCCGATGAAGGGACCGAGGACCGGCACCCAGGCGTACCCCCAGTCGGAGGTGCCCTTGTTCTTGATAGGCAGGATCGCATGCGCCAGGCGCGGACCGAGGTCACGGGCGGGGTTGATGGCGTAGCCGGTCGGTCCACCGAGGGAGGCACCGATGCTCACGACCAGCAGTGCCACGGCCAGTGGCCCCATCTCGTGCGGCGTGTTGTCGAACAGCTGGATCACCAGCACCAGCACGAAGGTCGCGATGATCTCGGTGACCAGGTTCCAGCCGCGGGAGCGGATCTCGGGGCCGGTGGAGAACGAGCCCAGGATCGCTGCCGGGTCCTCCTCGGCGTCATAATGCTGCCTGTAGGCCAGCCAGGCCCCGATGCCGCCGAGGAAACCGCCGATCGTGGTGGCGATGAGGTACGAGAGGGTGGTGCCGACTGTCACGGGGATGCCATCGGCGTACTCGGCGGCACCGCTGGCCAGCATGCCTATGGTGACGGCGGGGTTGATGTGGCCGCCGGACTTGTAGGCGATGAAGACGCCGGCGAAGACCGCCAGGCCCCAGCCGAAGTTGATGAGCAACCAGCCGCCGCCGTTGCCCTTGGTCTTGCCCAGCACGACGTTGGCGACGACGCCACCGCCCAGCAGGGTCAGCATCGCCGTGCCGGCGATCTCGTACAGGAAAATAGTTGCCATATGTCCTCCTCGATGAGTGGGTCCGCGACATTGCGGAACCGTCGGGCATCCGTGGCGCGCAGGCTCTGGCCTGCCGGGAATTACAACGTTGTTCTACGGGGATGCCGATCTGCGGGGCTGGTCTGGTGCAGGGCACCTGAGAGCGGGCCGGTCGGGCCTGTGCGCAAGGCAGCTCGGACCCGCCGGGCGGTGCGGGCCAGAGCCTGCATGGTCGGGCTGCGCGCCGTTCGGGCGGCCGCCGCCACCCGGCCCGATGCCCGGACCGGCTCGATGCCCGGACCGGCCCGTTTCCGGGGCCGGCCCCCACCCCGGACCGCCCCTGGGGCCGGTCAGAGCATTCAGGTCAGGGCACTCAGGTCAGGGTGGGCACCTCCGGGGCATCGGCGATCAGGCGGGCAGCCTCCTTGTCGGTGGCAACCTTCTCTGCGGCCAGGCGGGCCGCGACGTGGGCCCGATAGGCGGAGACCTCGGCCGCGATGCGGTCCTGGTCCCACCCCAGCTCCGGGGCGATGAGATCGGCGATCTCCTGGGCGGCCGCGTGGCCGCGATCGCGGACCTCGTAGTCCAGGCGCAGACGCCGCTTCATGACGTCGGCCAGGTGGACCACGCCTTCCTCGCGCGCCGCGTAGAGGACCTCGGCGCGCAGGTAACGCGGGGCGTGGCTCAGCGGCTGTGCGAGTTCGTGGTCGGCGTCGGCCGGGGCGAGCACATCGCGCACCAGGGTGCCGTAGCGGAACAGCAGGCGTTCCATGCGCGCGGCATCGAGGCCGAGCCGGTTGGCGATGGCACCGGAGTCGCGCTGGGCCTCGGCGAAGCCCTGTCCGCCCAGCACCGGGACGCTCTCGGTCACGCTCCGCCGGCCGGGGAAGACATCCTTGATCGCGAAGTCCACGACGTCCTCGGCCATCACCCGGTACGTGGTGTACTTGCCGCCTGCGATCGCCGAGAGGCCCGGGGCGACCTGCATGACCGTGTGCTCCCGCGAGACCTTGGCCGAGCCCTTCTCGCTGCTGCGGACCGGCTGCACCAGGGGCCGCAGGCCGGCGAAGGTGCCGATGATGTCGTCGTGGGTGAGGTCGGACTCGAGGACCGCGTTGGCGTGCTCGAGGATGTAGTCGATGTCGGTGGCGGTGGTGGCCACATCGTCGACGTCGGCCTCCCAGGGGGTGTCGGTGGTGCCGATCACCCAGTACTCGTCGGAGGGGATGATGAACAGCACCGACTTCTCGGTCTGGGTGATGATGCCGACGTCCTGGACCGCGGGGATCCGCTCTCGGGGCACCACGAGGTGCACGCCCTTGGAGGCCTGCACCCGCAGTCCCTGCTCGGAGGTGACCAGGTCCTGCTGCCGGCCGGTCCAGACCCCGCCGGCCAGGATGGTGGTGCGGGCATGGACGTCCAGCTCCTCGCCGGTGGTCTCGTCGCGCACCGTGGCACCGATGACCTCCTCCCCGTCGCGCAGGTAGTCGAGCACGCGGGTGTAGGTGGTCGCGGCGGCGCCGTGCTCGACCGCGGAGCGGACCAGCATCATCACGAAACGGGCGTCGTCCATCTGCGCGTCGAAGTACTCGATGGCGCCGACGGCCTTGTCCCCGTCCAGGCCCCTGAAGCGTTCGAGCATGCGGCGGCGGGAGAGGTGCCTGTGGAAGGGCACCGCACGCTTGCGGCCGACGGTCTGCATCGCGTCGTACAGGGCGACGCCGGAGCCGATGAAGGCCCGGTCCACCGCGTGCCGGAAGAAGGGGAACACGAAGCTGATGCGCCGCACCAGGTGCGGGGCGGTGCGCGTCAGCAGTCGGTCGCGCTCACGCAGCGCCTCGGCGACCAGCGTGAAGTCGAGCATCTGCAGGTAGCGCAGACCGCCATGCATCAGCTTGGACGAGCGCGAGGAGGTGCCGGAGGCCCAGTCGGAGGCCTCCACCAGGCCGACGTTCAGTCCGCGGCTAGCTGCGTCGAAGGCGGCGCCGGCGCCGTTGACCCCTCCCCCGACCACCAGCACGTCCAGGGGACTGTCCGCCGTGGCCGAGCGCAGTCGCTCGAGGTGGTCGGCACGGGTGGTTCCCGACAGGGGTACGGGGCGATCGTCAGGCACGGTGAGCTCCTCAGCTATGAGTTGATCTGGCGGCCATGGTGGAACTCTCGTGCAGCATTACGCAAGCCTCGTGCACAAACGTGCAACACTGGCGGCATGACTCGCGATCCACGCCTCGATGCCGCCTACGACGCTGCACGGATGTACTACGGCGAGGGACGGACCATGGAGTCGATCGCCGAGGACCTGACCGTGTCCCGTTCGACGGTCTCCCGTCTGCTCAACCGCGCCCGGGAGGCCGGGCTGGTGCAGATCTCGCTGCGCCCGCCCGGCGCCCACCGGGTCGAGGAGCTGCGGCGGCGACTCGCCCAGCGCTACGGAGTGCAGGCCCATGTCGTCCCCGTCGGCACCGGTGACGGCGAGCGCGAGCGGCTGCAGGCGGTGGCGGAGGCCGGCGCGCGGCAGCTGGACGAGATGCTCGAACCGGGGATGACCGTGGGCATGGCCTGGGGCACCACGATCAACGCGATGGTCTCCAACCTGAGATCACGCCCGGTCCCCGGCCTGCGGATCGTGCAGCTCAACGGCGCGATCAACACCGAGGGGTCCGGTCACACCTATGTCTCGACCGTGCTCGCCCGGGCCGCCGCCCTGTGGGACGCGACCGTCCACCACTTCCCGGTCCCGGCGTTCTTCGACTACGCGGCCACGCGCGAGGCGATGTGGCGCGAGCGCTCGGTGCAGCGGGTGCTGGACACGCAGCGCCAGTGCACCCTGGCGGTGTTCAGCGTGGGCGCCTTCGACGCGGCCGTGCCCAGCCACGTCTACACCAACAACTACCTGACCGGCGCTGACCTGCATTCGCTGCGGTCCGATGGCGCGGTGGGCGATGTGTGCACGGTGTTCCTGCGAGCCGACGGCACCTGGCAGGGCATCCGGATGAACGCCCACGGCTCCGGCCCGGATCCGGCGCAGCTGGCGCGGCTCCCCCGGCGGTTGCTGGTCGCGGCGGGCACCCGCAAGGCCCTTCCGTTGCGGGCCGCGCTGCGGGCGGGCGTGGCGACGGACCTGGTGGTCGACGAGGTCACCGCCGCCAGCATGCTGTCCCTGTCGTGAGGTGGCCGATGCGCCATGGAGGGACGCTATGACGATCGAGCTCTGCATAGATGTTGTCTAGAGCCAGCAAGGCAACGTCTTCGCAGAGCTCGGTCCTCTCGCGAGGACGTTCAGCCTTCGGCAGCACTCAGATCGAGGCGCTCGGGATGCGTGTAGACGTTCATGCGGCCGTCGCCGTCGTCGAGAGCGCGGGTGAAGCCGACCAGGGTCTGACCGAACTCCTCAGCGGTCTCGACAGCCAGCGAGGAGGCGGCGGAGACACAGGCCAGCAAGGGGATCCCGGCCATATAGGCCTTCTGGGTGATCTCGAAGCTGGCGCGGGAGGAGACCAGCAGGACATGGTCGCGCAAGGGCAGCAGGTCCTCCATCAGCGCCCAGCCGATGATCTTGTCGACCGCGTTGTGCCGACCCACGTCCTCGCGCACCGCCAGGATCTCGCCGGCGCGGGAGACCAGTGCGGCGGCGTGCACTCCCCCGGTGCGGGCGAAGACGGCCTGCTGCTGGGTCAGCGCGCGGGCGGCGTCCAGAAGGGTGCGGGGATCGAGCTGCCAGTCCTTCATCAGGGTGAATCGGCTCTTCTGGCGCACGGCGTCGATGCTCTCGGAGCCGCACACTCCGCACGCTGAGGTGGTGGTGAACGCCTTGGCCGTCACCGGCAGCAGCTGTGGCCGCGAGGTCGTGAAGTCCATGACGTTGTAGGTGTTCTGGGCGAAACCGCTGTCGGAGTCGATCACCGCGCCATCGCAGTATCGCGCTTCGGTGATGTCCTCGCGGTGGGTGATCATCCCCTCGCCGTGCAGGAACCCGTGGATGAGTTCGACGTCGTGGCCGGGGGTGCGCATGGTCAAGGAGAGCTCGTGGCCGTTCAACCGGATGTCGAGAGGCTCCTCGACGGCGACGTGGTCGCCCTTGCGGCCGGCGTACAGCGTGCCGTCGCGCACCCGGACGGTGCGGATCCGCTTGGAGTCGGTGACCCTGCCCATCCTTCCAGAATAGTGATCTCGCCTGCGGTGCGGCCGGTGGAGTCGCTCCAGCTGCCGACGAGTGGCCCCTGCACTCACGTGACCGGGGCGCTCACGATGAGGGACCGACGACCGGCCCATGGGCACCAGACCCGCACACCCCGTCGCCCGACCCGCACACCCCGTAGTGCAACCGCTCAGCTGCGTCACAGGGTGGGGAGGGCACAGCGGTCCGGTCAGCTCGGGTCAGGCCAGCCCCTTCTCGGTCAGCCACTCGGTGGCGATCTCGGCGGAGTCGGCCTGGTCCTCGGTGCTGCGCCGGTTCAGTTCGACCAGGTCGTCGGGCGAGAGCTGGTCGATCACGGCGGTGATCGCGGCCTCGGCGGCGGCGTCGACCTTGTCGGTCACCACCGGCACCACGTTCTGCGGCAGGATCAGCGATTCCGGATCCTCGAGCACCACCAGATCGTTGGCGGCGATGGCCGGATCCGAGGTGTAGAGGTCGGCCAGCTGCACGTCCCCGTCGGTCAGCGCCTGCACGGTCAGCGGCCCGCCGGAGTCCTCCACCGGCACCACGGAGACCTCGACCCCATAGACCTTGCTGACCCCCTCGGGCCCGTAGGGGCGCACCTCGAACTCGCTGTTGGCGGCGATCTGCAGATCCTCGTCCACACCCGCGAGGTCCCCGATCTCGCTCAGGGAGTGCTCCTGCGCGAAGGCGGAGGTGGTGGTGTAGGAGTCCTGGTCGGTGGCTTCGGCGAAGGACAGGACTCGCAGACCGTCGGGGAGGTCCTCCTCGAGCGCGGAGTGGATCTCCTCGGCCGTCCCGTTCTGCGCCTCGGAGTCGTAGTGCTGGAGCAGGTTGCCCAGGTATTCGGGGAGCACATCCAGCGAGCCGTTCTCGAGCTCGGGCATGTACACCTCGCGCTGGCCGATCTGGAACTGCCGGGAGACGGTGTACCCGTCGGCCTCCAGGACCTGCGCGAACAGCTCGGCGACGATCTCGTTGGAGTAGTAGGCCTGGGAGCCGACGACCAGGTCGCCGCCCTCACCGCCTCCGTCGCCTCCGCCGCCGTCGGAGCCGCCGGAGCCTCCCTGCTCGGATTCCTCCTGGTCCTCCTCGAACGGGTCGGAGCTGCCGCAGGCGGCGGCACCGAGGGCCACGCCTGACGCGCCGAGCATGCCCAGCAGGTGACGGCGGGTGCTGTGAGTGGTCATGGGAGTTCTCCTTCGGGTGGGTGGACTCGGATCAGACGGTGGCAGGGGCCCGGCGGTGGCGCGGATCGGACGCAGGCGGGCTCAGGCAGCACGCAGTCCCCTCGCGGAGGTCAGGCGCTGGATCAGCAGCAGCGTCAGGTCGAGCACGAGCGCCAGAGCGATCACCAGCAGGGAGCCGGCGATCATCTGGGGGTAGTCCTGGGAGCCCAGGCCCAAGAAGATGTAGCGGCCCAGGCCTCCGTTGCCGACGTAGGCGGCGAGCATGGCGGTGGCGACCACCTGCACGGTCGCGCCCCGGAACCCGCCGACGATCAACGGCATCCCCAGCGGGACCTCGACACGCGTCAGCACCTGCCATCCGGTCATCCCCTGGGCGCGGGCCGCGTCGACGGTGGCCGGATCGACGGACTCGACCGCGGCGTAGGCGCCGGCCAGCAGCGAGGGGATCGCCAGGACCACGAAGGCCAGCAGCGGGGCGGTCAGCCCCAGCCCCAGCAGCAGCGCGAACAGGGTGACCAGGCCCAGGGTGGGCAGGGCGCGGGCGGCCCCGGCGGCGGCCACCGCCACGCCCTTGCCGCGGTGGGTGTGGCCCACCAGCAGGCCGATCGGGATCGCGATCACCGCCGCCACTCCGACCCCGAGCACGGTGTAGCCGAAGTGCTCGAGCGTGCGCATGGGGATCCCGGAGGGTCCCGACCACCGCTCGGGCTCGGACAGCCAGGACAGGGCCTCGCGCAGAGGACTCTCGTTCATGCCGCGCGGACCTCCTTGCCGACGGTCCACGGCATCAGCATGCGCCCGGCCAGCACCAGAAGGCCGTCGATGAACAGGGCCAGCGCCACGGTCAGCACCACGCCGGTGAGGATCTCAGCGACGATGCCGCGCCGGAACCCGTCGACGAACAGCATGCCCAGGCTGGAGACGCCGAGGACACCGCCGACGGTGACCAGGGAGATCGTCGACACGGCCACCACTCGCACCCCGGCCAGCAGCACCGGGCCGGCCAGGGGCAGCTCGACCTGCCAGAAACGGGCCGGCGGCGCATAGCCCTGGGCGGTGGCGGAGCTGAGCACATCGCGGCCCACGGAGCGGAAAGCGTCGGAGGCGGCGGGGACCATCAGCGCCAGCCCGTACAGCGTCAGGGCGACCGAGATGTTCAGCGGGCTGCGGAAACCGGTGCCCAGCAGGCCCGGCAGCAGCACGAACAACGGCAGGGACGGGATCGCGTACAACAGCCCGGAGAGGGTGGTCACGCCGCTGCGCAGCCAGCCCATGCGGTTGGCGAGCTTGGCCAGCGGCAGGGACAGGGCGAAGGCGATCACGATCGGGGGCAGCGACTGTGCCAGATGCGCGGTGGTGTGCCCGCCGATCACGCCGAGGTTGTCCTGGACCCAGTTCATGGCGCCGGATCCTGATCGGCCAGCACCCCGGCGGCGCGGCCGTCGGCGTCGACGACCACCTGGCGGCCGTCGATCGATTCCAGGTGCAGAGTGCGGGCGCCGCGCTCGGCGCCGACGAAGCTGGCCACGAACTCGTCGGCCGGAGCGGCGAGGATCTCCTGCGGGGTGCCGACCTGCGCGACGATCCCTCCTGGCCGGAGGATCACCACGCGGTCGCCGACCAGGAAGGCCTCGTCGATGTCATGGGTGACGAAGACGATGGTCTTGCGCAGCTCGCGCTGCAGGCGCAGCAGCTCCTGCTGGAGCTCGCCGCGCACGATCGGGTCGACCGCACCGAAGGGCTCGTCCATCAGCAGGATATTGGGATCGGCGGCCAGCGCCCGCGCGACCCCGACGCGCTGCTGCTGACCGCCCGAGAGCTGGGCAGGGTAGCGGCGGGCCATGGCGGCGTCCAGGCCGACGGTCTCCATGAGCTCATGGGCGCGGTCACGGGCCTCGCGGCGGGAGGTGCCGCGCAGCACCGGCACGGTGGTGATGTTGTCGAGCACGGTGCGGTGGGGCAGCAGCCCCGAGGCCTGCATGACGTAGCCGATGCTGCGACGCAGCCTGACCGGATCCATGTCGGCCACGTCCTCGCCGTCGATGTGGACACGGCCCGCGGTGGGGTCGACCATCCGATTGACCATCCGCATCAAAGTGGTCTTGCCCGAGCCCGAGGAGCCGACCAGCACCACGGACTCGTGGGAGGCGATCTCCGTGCTGAAGTCCTCGACCGCCACGGTGCCGCCCGGGTACTCCTTGCGGATGTTCTCGAATCCGATCACCGGGGCCTCCAGAGGGGTCGGGTCGGCGGTCGCACGCCGGGTCGATCAACTCTAACCATCAGCGCGCCCGCTTCCTTGCCTGTGACGCAGACCCGCGCGCGTCGGGCAGACCCGCACGCCGGTCAGCCGACACCGACGGAGATCGCGGGACGGGTGCGAGCCTGCAGGGTGCTGCGGTCGATGACCAGCGCTTCTCCTTCGTGCAGCTCCTCGTATCCCTCCTGGGGGATCCCTGAGGACGCTACTACCACCCGGTCGGGCTCGACGCGGTAGCGCAGGATGTAGTTGTCGGGCAGGTGGTGGGGCTGGGCCTGACCGGGGTCGTACTGCTGGTAGGCGACCAGCACGTCGGGCGACATGTACAGGCAGTTCAGCGACTCGGGCACGCGTGTGCCGTGCTGCAGGCACAGCTGGGTGATCTCGGCGGCGGCGCGCTGCACGGCGGCGGCGGGATCGGCCCGGCGGGCATGCAGCTCGACCAGGGAGAAGAACAGCTCGGAGTCGGTGGTGCCCTCGGGGCGGCGCCCACCACGGGCCAGGATCGCCTCGCGCAGCTCCTCGGAGAGGTCGAACTGGCCGTTGTGGGCGAAGACCGTCTCCCCCTCGCGGAAGGGATGGGTGTTGCACAGCTGCAGCGGCAGCCCAGGGCTGGCCTTGCGCAGATGGACCAGCATCATCGGCCCGCGGGCGGCGGCGATCGCCTCGCGGTAGGCGGCCGACTCCCGGGCCACATCCAGGTGACGGCGGATGTGCGGGTGCTGCTGTTCGAACCAGGCCACACCCCAGCCGTCCCCATGCACCTCGGACTGGGCGGTGAAGGGTTCGATCTCCCCCGCGATCGCCCGGTCCAGGGCGATGGGCTCACGGGAGACGACACCGAGCAGACGGCACATGCGGCAGGACCAGCTTCCGAGACGAGCGCCCCAGGGGCGCGAAGGGGTGCGGAGGGATGTGGAGAGGCGCCCGGAGGCGCAACGAGTCACGGGGGTGACGTCATCGACGGTATACCCGCGGCGCCTCAGCCGGCGGCGCGGCCCTTCATCCGGGCATCCAAGGCCAGCGCCACCCGGGTGAGCAGGAAGTTGATGACGATGTAGATCACCGACACCACCAGGTAGGTCTGCACCAGGTAGCGGGTGATGGAGACCATGTTCTTACCCTGGAACTGCAGCTCGTTGACGCTGACCACGTAGCCGAGCGTGGAGTCCTTCAGCAGGGTCACCAGCGCCAGGATCAGGCTGGGCAGCACCAGCCGCACCGCCTGCGGCAGGATCACACTGAACAGCGCATCGCGCGGGCTCAGACCGATCGCCGCGGCCGCCTCGTGCTGCCCGCGGTCGACGGCCTTGATGCCGGCCCGGAACACCTCGGCGGTGGTCGCCGAGGACACCAGGATCATCGGGAACACCAGCATCCAGAACCGCGGGAAGGTGATCCCGTAGGCGGGCAGGGCCAGCAGGAACCCGTAGACGACCAGCAGCATGGGGATGCCGCGGAAGAACTCGATCCACACCGTCGAGATCCAGCTCAGGGGGCGCAGCCGGGAGAGCCTGCCCAGGGCAAGCAGCAGCCCGAAGGGGAAGGCGACCACGGCGGCGATCGCGGTGACCTGAAGGGTTCCCAGCAGGCCCGTGCCGAGGAAGGCGAGGTAGTCGGCCCGCAGGTAGACGACCCACTTGTTGGGATCCAGCTGGCCGTTGCTGGCGAACTGCCACAGCCCGGCGGCCAGCATCGCGGCGATCGCGAGAACGGACAGGATCGACAGCAGCAGGATGCGGCGACGACCCCTGGGGCCGGGGGTGTCGAACAGCACTTGGGTGGCGGAGGCGGTCTTGGCGCTCATGCCTGGGCACCTGCCTGCACGTTCAGCTCGGTCCTGGAGGCGCGGCTCGCCCGGCCCGACGGCGCGACGGCGCGCTCGATGGCGCCGCCGAGGAAGGCCCCGCCCAGCGACATCGACAGGTAGACGACCCCGGCGACCAGGAACATCACCACCGCCTGCGCGTACTGGATGTTCAGCGACTGCGTCACCCAGGTGATCTCGGAGACCGCGATCGCCGAGCACAGGGCCGAGCCGATCACGGTGCCGATGAACACGTTCACCAGCGGCTGGACCATGGTGCGGAAGGCCTGCGGGAGGACCACGAAGCGCAGGGTGCCGAAGAAACCCAGCCCGATCGAGCGGGCCGCCTCGGCGTGCCCGACCGGCACGGTGTTGATGCCCGAGCGCACGTTCTCGCAGACGAAGGCGGCCGACGACAGGGTCAGCCCCAGCACCCCGCACCAGAAGTACGGCAGGGTCAGGCCGACGTCGGGCAGACCGAAGGCGATCAGGATCAGCAGGCTCAGCACCGGGATGTTGCGGAAGATCTCCACGTACAGCGTGGCGGCCCAGCGCAGCGGCGGGATCGGGCTGACCCGGCACACCGCCAGCGCCGTACCGACGATCAGGGCGAACAGATAGCCCAAAATCGTCAGCGCGATCGTGGTGCCGATGCCCTCGAGCAGCAGCGGGATGTTCTCGGAGATGGCTTCCATGGGGGCCTCTCGGGGACGGAGGGAGGGGTCGGTCGCGCGGGGGCCTCAGACGAGCACCGCGGTGCCCGGCCGACCAGCCACCCGGCGCGAGCGGGCCGGCCCCGTCGCCGTGGCGGACGGTCGACGGCCCGGCCCCCGTCGCCGTGGCGGACGGTCGGCGGTCCGGCCGGTCGGCGGGGCTGTCGTCCGGGAACGGCGCCTCGCCGACCGGGGCAGCTGGTCAGGCCGGCAGATCACCCGGGGTCGGGGGCTCCGGGGCGGCACCGTCCATGACGCCACCGATGGTGGCGGTCCACAGCGCTTCCCATGCGCCGGAGTCGATGATCTCCTGCAGGAACGTGTTGCAGAACTCGAGGGCGTCCTCGCTGTCCTGGGGGATGCCGATGCCGTAGGGATCGTCGACGAAGGGCTCGCCGACCACGGAGACCTCCTCATCCGCGGCGGAGTTGCCCAGCAGCACGCCCTGGTCCAGCACGTAGGCGTCGGCCCGGCCCTGCTTGAGGGCGGCCACGCAGGACTCGTTGTCGGGCAGGGTCTGGACGTCACCGGGGTCGGTCACGTGCTCCTCGATGGCCTGAATGCCGGTGGAGTTGGACTGGGTGACCAGGTTCAGCCCGGTCAGGTCCTGCGGTCCGGCGATGTCCTCGGCGTCCTCGGTGCGCACCTGGATCGCGGTGCCGGAGAGGTAGTAGGGGCCGGCGAAGTCGATGACCTCGAGGCGCTCCGGGGTGATCGAGTACGTCGCGATCACGCAGTCCACGGTGCCGTTCTCGATCATGGTCTCGCGGGTGTCGACGGTGGTGTCGACATAGTCGACGCTGTCCTCGCCGCCCTCGCCCAGGATGTAGCGGGCCAGCAGCTGGGTGATGCCGGCGTCGAAGCCGATGACCTCATCGGTGCCGGGATCGATCAGGGAGAACACCTGGTTGGCGGTGGTGCCGCCCCGGATCAGCTCGCCGCGCTCCTTGATGGCGCTCGCCCACTCGCTCGCAGCGACGGCGTCGTCGTCGGCGACCGGCCCGGAGGCGATCACGTCGGCGTACGCGCTGGTGTCGGCGCCCCCGTCGGAGGTCCCGCCGCCCTCCTCGCCGTCGTCACCTCCGAGGGAGGGCCCCTCGCCGGTATCGGAGGAGCAGGCGGCCAGGGCGGTCAGCGGCAGCGCGGTGGCGGCCGCGACCAGGGCGCGGCGTCGGGGTCGGAAGGTCGTACGGGTCATGTGGGACTCCATTTCAGTGGGGCAGGATCTTGGACAGGAAGGCCTTGGCGCGGTCGCTGGCGGGGTCGGTGAAGAACTGCTCGGGGTCACCCTGCTCGACGATCTCGCCCTGGTCCATGTAGGCCACGCGATCGCAGACCTGGCGGGCGAAGCCCATCTCGTGGGTGACCACGAGCATCGTCATCCCCTGCTCCGCCAGCTCCCCCATCACGTCCAGGACCTCGTTGATCACCTCGGGATCCAGGGCGGAGGTGGGCTCGTCGAAGAGCATCGCCTTGGGCTTCATCGCCAGCGCCCGGGCGATGGCCACGCGCTGCTGCTGCCCACCGGACAGCGCCGCGGGCAGGGAGTCGGCCTTGTCGGACAGCCCCACCCGCTCGAGCAGCTCCCGGGCCTGCGCCTCGGCCTCGGCCTTGGAGGCACCGCGCACCCTGCGCGGCCCCAGGGTCACGTTGTCGATGGCCTTGAGGTGGGGGAACAGGTTGAAGCTCTGGAACACCATGCCCACGTCGGAGCGCAGAGCAGTCAGCGCCTTCCCCTCCTCGGGAAGGGGCTGGCCGTCGATGGTGATCTCCCCGTCGGTGACCGTCTCCAGGCGGTTGAGGCACCGGCACAGGGTGGACTTGCCGGAGCCGGAGGCCCCGATCAGTGCGACCACCTCGCGGCGGCGGATGTCCAGATCGATGTCCTTCAGGGCCTGGAAGTCCCCGAAGAACTTGTTCACGCCGCGCACGGTGATCAGGGGCTCCCCGATCGTCTTCGGTGTCGTCGTCGACGCCGACGCGCTCGCCGGCTTCGACGTGCCCGTCGACGTCCCGCTCGAAGCAAGTCCCGCCTGTGGTGCGGGACCGGAGCCCGTGCCGTGTTCGCTCATAGCTCTGAGAATGCGGTCTCGGGCATCACCCTGTCCAGGTGACGGGACGAATCTCCATCATTCGGAACAGGTTCGTGACCGTCGGCACAGTCCTGCACCGAAGACGCGCCGCTCCCACCAACGCGAGGCGCCCCTCCCACCAGCGCGACGCCTCTCCCGCCAGCAGGACAGGGCAGGCATGCAGAGACGGGCCCGCGTGCCCCGGAGCCGGCCCGGCCCCCGGGGCACGCGGGCCCGGCGGGGTCAGCGCTGGTAGACGCCCTGGAAGACCGCATCGAAGGAGGTGTGGCACTCCTGGCGGTTCTCGATCGAGCTGGTGACGATCGCCTTGGCGACCCGGGCGGCCTCGAGAGGCGCGGCGCCCTTGGCGAGCTCCGCGGTCACCGCTGCGGCCAGGGTGCAGCCGGCGCCGGAGACGCGGTGCTCGCCGATCTTGGGGCTGCTCAGGTGCACGGTCTGCTGGCCGTCGTAGAAGACGTCGACGGCGTCGGGGCCGTCGAGGACCACCCCGCCCTTGGCCAGGACGATCACGTCGTAGGTCTCATGGATGCGGCGGGCGGCCTCCGCGAGGTCCTCGACCGACTCGATGGAGTCCATGCCCGACAGCGTCAGCGCCTCGAAGTGGTTGGGGGTGACGAAGGTGGCCAGCGGCAGGATGTGCTGCTTCAGGGCATTGTCGGTGTCCAGAGCGGCGCCGGCCTCCTGTCCCTTGCAGATCAGCACCGGGTCCAGGACCACGTGGCGAAAGTCGCGCTCGGACAGCGAGCCGGCGACCGCATCGATGGTGGCCGGGGTGCCGAGCATGCCGATCTTGACGGTGTCGATGTCGTGGACGGCGGTGCTCGCCTCGATCTGGTCCTGGATCACCTGGGGCTCGACGGGCACGAAGCGGTGCGCCCAGTCGTGATGGGGGTCAAAGGAGACGATGCAGGTCAGCGCTGCGGACCCGAAGGTGCCGAGTTGGTGGAACGTCTTCAGGTCGGTCTGCGCGCCGGCACCCCCCGAAGCCTCGGATCCGGCGATGGTCAGAGCGACGTGGGTCATGGCTGTCTTCCTTCGGTGTCGTCGATGGTGGACGCCGCGCGCTCCCAGGAACCCGGCACCGACAAAGATGCGGTTCCGTCGCGTCGGCCGACCGCGCGCTCCCAGAGCCCGGCCCCCGCAGCGGGCGGGGCCGACTCGTCACAGCGGTCCGTGCCATGCGCTCCCAGGGCGCCCGCGGGGCCACCCGTCGTCACGGCACCGGCCACGAGCTCCCAGGCCCCGGTCCCGGGGCCGTCACGATGGCCGAACGACGATCCTACTCCTCCGGTACAGTTCCGTGCGTGTCGCAGCCAGGATCTGCGACGGACCGCTCCGTCGCCGCCCACCGCTCCTCCCCCCGGGCCAGCCATCCGGGCCGCCCTCAGGTCCCCACGCCGCCGCGCGGCGTGGGCGCACGGCTGCGGACCCTGCTCAGCGAGCATCTGCGGCCCACCGTGAAGTTCCTGATCGTCGGCGGGGTGGTGTTCGGGCTGGATGCCCTGCTGTACAACCTGCTGGTTTTCTGGCATCCGTCCGACGGGTGGGCGCAGGGGCTGATGCACTCCCACCCGCTGACCGCGAAGCTGCTGACCATCGCCGCGGCCTCCTGCCTGACCTACCTGGGCAATCGGCTGTGGACCTTCGGGGACCGGCCGCGGCCCGACACCGCCCGCTCGATCATGCTGTTCGTGCTGATCAACCTGATCGCGGCGGGACTGCAGCTGGCCTGCCTGGGCTTCTCCCGATATGTCCTGGGTCTGGACTCCGTGCTGGCCGACAACATCTCCGGCACGATCATCGGGCAGATCCTCTCGACCTCGTTCCGCTACATCACCTACGGCAGGTTCGTCTTCCCACGCGGACGGTGAGTCGCAGGCAGGGGCCGAACGCGACCGCCCCTGCTGCGCAGGGTCTGACAGACTCGAGGCCATGGAGACTTCCGGCCCCTGGACCCGTGCCTCAGCCGCCGCCGGCCTGCTGGTCGACGGCGTCGCCCGTCCGACCGTGTTCGCCCGCACCTCTGCGCTGGCCGCGCGACTGGGAGCAGCGAATCTGGGGCAGGGCTTCCCGGACACCCAGCCCCCGGCCGTGGTGGCCGATGCCGCCGTCGCCGCGATCCGGTCCGGGCACAACCAGTACCCGCCCGGGGCGGGCACCCCCGAGCTGCGGGAGTCGATCGCCGCTCACCAGGCGCGCTGGTACGGGCTGCACTGGGATCCGGACTCCGAGGTGCTGGTGAGCACCGGGGCCACCGAGGCGCTGGCCGCGACGATCCTGGCGCTGGTGGAGCCGGGCGATGAGGTGATCACCCTCGAGCCGTTCTACGACCAGTACGCGGCGATGATCGCCCTGGCCGGTGGTGTGCACCGCACCGTGCCGATCGCCTCCCGCCAGAGCCCCGGGGGCGACCTGGTGCTGGACGTGGATCCGGAGCAGCTGCGCGCGGCGTTCTCCGAGCGCACGCGGCTGGTGCTGGTCAACTCCCCCCACAACCCCACCGGCGTGATGCTCGGGGCGGGTGTGCTGCAGACGATCGTCGAGCAGGCGGTCGCCCACGACGCGATCATCGTCACCGACGAGGTCTACGAGCACCTGACCTACGGGCCTGCGCACCTGCCGATCGCCACCCTGCCGGGGGCGCAGGAGCGCACCGTGTCGATCTCCTCGGCCGGAAAGACGCTGTCTGTGACGGGCTGGAAGATCGGCTGGATCACCGCCCGCGAGGAGCTGATCACCGCGATCACGGGCACCAAGCAGTGGCTGACCTACGCCTCGGGGGCACCCCTCCAGGGCGCGGTCGCCGCGGGTCTGGGCATGGAGCCGGACGCCTTCCGGGAGATCGCCGCCGACCTGCGCGAACGACGGGACCTGCTGACGTCCGGGCTGCGCTCGATCGGGTTCCGGGTCAGTGTGCCCGACGCCGGATACTTCGTGGTGGCCGACGCCGCCGGACTCGGGGAGGACGACGCCGCCGCGCTGTGCGAGCGCCTGCCGGAGGAGGCCGGCGTGGTCGCGATCCCGCTCAGCGCCTTCTACCGCAGCGGTGAGGTCGGCGAGGCGCGCTCGTACCTGCGGCTGGCTTTCTGCAAGGACCGTCCCACCATCGAGAGCGCGCTCGAGCGCCTGGAGACCTGGGCGAGGGGCTGAGCCGACCCACAAGAACGGCCCGCCCTCCGATGACTCGGAGGGCGGGCCGGAACTCATCGGGCAGGAGGGGTCAGGTCACTCGGCGGCGACCCAGACGTCGTCTGCACGGAAGTCGAGCAGCGCCGAGACGGTGAAGGAACCATCCTCCACGGCTTCCTCGGGGATGAGGAAGGGCAGATCGAACTCCTCGGTCCCACCGTCGTAGATCTCGTTGGTGTGGATCGAGTCGTTGGGAGCGACCGCCGAGGCCTCGCGGTAGGAGTTCCCGGTGCCCGCCACGTAGGAGACGGACAGCAGGAAGCTCGGCGAGACGCTCTCCGAGCCGCTGTAGGTGACGGTGACCGGGACCAGTATGTAGGTCTCGCCGTCGCCGGGCTCGTCGTTGAACTGGTTGGCGTCCATGATCGCCTCGGTGGCGTCCCAGTCGACGTTGCCGAAGGTGACCTCGATCTCGCCGCCCTCGCCGTCGTCCAGCGTGAACGGCTGGTTGGCGGCGAAGGGATCCTCGCGCGAGCCCTCGCCCTCACCGCTCGCAGCGGGCTCCTCCTCGGCGGGCTCCTCCTCGGTGGGCTCCTCCTCGGTCGGCTCCTCCTCGGTCGGCTCCTCCTCGGTCGGCTCCTCCTCGGTGGGCTCCTCCTCTGCGGGTTCGTCCTCTTCCGGCTCTTCCTGGGTGGTGGCTGCACCCCCGGTGCTCTCGCCACCGTCCCGGGTGAACAGGAAGATCCCGCCCCCGATGATCGCGACGATCAGCGCGAGGACCGCGCAGCCGGCACAGACGATGACCGCGATCTTGGTGGTGTTCTTCTTCTCCGGGGCCGCCGGCTCGGTCTCCCCGAAGCTGGGCCCGAAGCTCGGCGAGGCCGCCGAGGGGTCCTGTCCGTACCCCCCGTAGCCCTCGGCCGGGGACGGCTGACCGTAGCCATCCTGCTGAGACTGCCCGTAGTCCCCGTACCCGCCGTTGGGTGAGGACTGTCCATAGGGCTGATCCGGTCCCCATCCGCTCTGTGGTGGCTGCGACATGTTCTCTTCCGGCGCCCTCTGCGACGCCGTCCCCTCTCTTTAGACACGACCATGTGAGGTTCGAGCCCCCGGCCCGACCGTCACATGCTAGTGCGCGCTGGGCGTCCGCTGAATGCCCAGCGGGTTCCTTTCCGGTCACGATACGGCCGAATGTGACCCGCTGGGCATCCTCGGCAGCCGGCAGCCACCCGTCGGGCTCAGCTCCGCCGGGTGAAGCGCTCCCCGTGGAAGGGCTCTCCGGTGGCACGCTGCGAGGCGCCGACCTGGTCGAGGTACGGGGTGATCCCACCCCGGTGACGCGGGAAGCCGGCGCCCAGGATCAGGGCCAGGTCCACCTGCTCGACTTCCTGGACCACCCCGGACTCGAGCATCAGCGCGATCTCCTCGGCCAGCCCGTCCTGGACCTTCTCCAGGAGGGCGTCACCGACCGGCACCTGGGACAGGTCCTCGCCAGCACCGGCACCGAAGGTCTCGGCGACCGTCGGGGACACCGGGGGATGCACGGAGTCCTTGCTGCGCTCGGTGAAGCGGGCCTTGCGCTCCGCCATCGCCGACAGCCCCGGCGAGGCGTGGAACCGTTCTCCGAGCTGATCGCGCAACACCTGGCCGACGTGGTCGGCGACCTCCAGCCCGACCAGGTCCAGCAGGGTGAAGGGACGCATCGGCATGCCCAGGGCGTCCAGGGAGGCGTCGACCTCGTCCGGGTCGGCGCCGGCGTCGAGCGGGGCCAGCACCCCGCCCAGGACGCGGAACAGCAGGCGGTTGACGACGAAGCCCGGCGCGTCGGCGCTGCGGACGGCGAACTTGCGCAGTCGGCGCACCACCTCCAGGCCAGTGGCCAGGGTGGCCTCATCGGTCGCCTCGGTGTGGATCACCTCGACCAGCGGCATCTTGGCCACGGGGTTGAAGAAGTGCAGCCCCACCACCCGCTGCGGGTGGTCGAGGTCCCGGGCCATATCCGTCACCGAGAGGGAAGAGGTGTTGGTGACCAGCAGGGCGTCGGCATCCAGCACGCTCTCCAGCTCCGCGAAGACCGAGCGCTTGATCTCCAGCACCTCGGGGACCGCCTCGATCACCAGGTCACAGCCGGCCAGCTCGGCCAGGTCCGTGGTGGCCGACAGGGACGCGGCGATCGTCGTGGCGGTGTCCTCGTCGAGCCGGCCGCGTGCGGCGGTCTGGGCGACCACGTCGCGAGCACCGGCCAGGCCCTTGGCGGCGATGTCCTCGTCGAGGTCGCGCATGACCACGGGGACCTGCAGGCCGATCGCCAGCTGCGCGGCGATCTGCGAGGCCATCAGCCCCGCCCCGGCCACCCCGACCTTGCGCAGCTCGCGGGCCCCCTCGACGGGAGTGCGACCGGGCTTTCCGCGGCGCAGCAGCTCCGCGGAGTACAGGGAGGCGGAGGTGGCATCGCTGCTGACCAGATCGCTCAGCGCCTCGCCCTCGCGGGCGAGCGCCTCGGCGACGGTCGAGCCGGGCAGCTTCTGCAGCAGATCCAGGGCACGGGCGGTGGCCGGGGCTCCTTGGGCCTCGAGCCGAGCGGTCCAGGTGCGGCGGGTCTCGGCGCCGTGATCGGCGTCGAGGGCGTCGCGCAGCTCCTCCGCCTCGGGGGTGTCGGCAGCAGGCAGCGGCGCGGGGCGGCCGGGCCAGGCATCGTCGGACGCGGGTCGCTCGTCGGCGTTCTGATCGAGCCGGGCGGCGACCAGGGCCGCGAACTCGTCGAGCGCGGACTCGAGGTCGGGTGCCAGGGCATCGACCAGGCCGCTGTCGAGGGCCTGCTCGGCGGTCAGCTGGCGGTCGCGGGCCGGATCCTCGAGGATCATCCGCACCGCGTTCTCCGGGCCGACGACGGACTGCAGCAGGGTGGTCCCGCCCCAGCCCGGCAGGATCCCCAGGCTGGTCTCGGGCACGGCGAGGCCGCGCACCTCGGGAGCGGCGGTGCGGACATCGGCCATCAGCGCCACCTCCAGGCCGCCGCCGAGGGCGACGCCGTTGAGGTGGGCCAGGATCGGCACCGGGCTGCTGAGCACGCGCATCTGCAGATCATGGGCGGCGCGGGTCATGGGCCCGACGTTCTGGGCCGCGGTGGGGTCGGTGAACATGGACAGGTCGGCGCCGGCCAGGAACACCTTGCCGGTGCCGGTCATCGCGATGGCGCCGATCTCTCCGGCGTCGGCACGATCCAGGGCGTCGCTGATGGCGCCGGTGACCACGTCGATGGACTGCGGGCCGAGGGTGGCGGGGCGACGCTCCTGCCCTTCGGGCGGGGCGAAGGTCAGCACCGCGACGGTCCCCAGGGCGGGATGTTCGAGATCAGTGGCCAGGGCGCGGGTGACGTGCTCGATGTAGCTGCTCATCAGGTAGGCCTTTCACGTTCTCGTCGTCGAGGGCAGAGCTGGTTCCCGCGCAAGTGTCTGATACCGCGGGTTTCAGTAAGATCATGCCCCAGTCAGGGCAAGAGTGTCCACTTGGCGCAGCCCGCGGTCCGAACCGCCACCGGGAGCGGCGGTCCGGATCCGAGATCCGGAGCCACAAGCGATTCCCCGGCCCGGCGACGACAGCGCGCCCGATCTCGATCCTGGTCCGACCTCGACTTCGACCTCGATCCCGGCCCGACCTCGCCTTCGGCCCCACCTCGACCTCGATCCCACGCCCGACCAGTGCCCGGCGCTGACACCATCCCGCACCCGACCGACGCCCGACACCGGCACCGACCCCTCGGATCGAGCCCCGCCATCTCGCCGCTTAGGTAAGGCTTGCCTGAGCGAGCTGTTCGCCCTACGGTGGTCGCTTCGAGTCGATCGGGCCTCCGGGGCGCTGTCGGGGCGCTGGGCCGCTGGGGCGCTCTCATGAACCCGGGCCCCGGGTCGGCACATCATCTGCCTGTCCGAGTTCCGAGGAGTCCCGTGACACCGTCCATCGAGAGGTTCCTGATGATCGGGGACGAGGCCGACCTCCCGCTGCTGCGTTCGCTCGCGAGGTCCTTCCCCGCGAATGCACGGGGGAACATCTTCCTCGAGCTGCCCGACGACCGTCGGCCCCTGCTCAGCGCTCCGCCGGGCATCACGACCTCGGTCCTGCCGCGGTCGCTGCCCTCCGTCCTGCACGCTCCGGGCGCTCGAGCCTGCGTGGCGCTGGAATCCTGGGTCGGCGAGTGGGTGCACGGGGACCACGCCTCCGCCGAGGGGCACGCGATCTTCGTGGGCCTGACGGGGAACCCTTTGATCGAGCGGTTGTGCGCGGCGCTGGTTCAGCATCGGCCCGGGCTCCACCTTCACCGCGCCTGCCCCGGGGGCGGTCACGTCCGGCGCCGGGGAGCAGGTGCGCGGAACGGCCCTGACGCCGGTGGTCCGGGGGCCCTCGGGCACTGAGGGCCCGGCCGAGCCGGGATCACGCCGCGTCGACCCAGGTGCCGTCCTCGGTGGGGGAGCCGATCTCGGTGATCACGAAATGGCCGCCCTCGGGGGTATCGGCCGGGACCTCGAAGACGATCTCCTCCGTGAAGCCTTGCCCGTCCCGGAGCTGGCCGTGGCCGCCGCTGACATGGTTCGGGGTCGCGATGCGTTTCTGGGCGTGCACGGTGCCGTCCTCGGCGACGTACTCCAGCCTCGCCCACACATAGGCGCTGAAGCTGCCCGAGCCCCGATAGCTCGCCTCGAGGGTGACCATGAGGTACCGATTACCCTCGGCCGGTGGGTCGTTGAACAGGTTGGTCTCGGCGATGAGGTCGTCGACATCCCAGCTGACCTCCCCGAAGGTGACCTCGAGATGGCCCGGCGCATCGGGGGCGTCGAAGGGGACGGTGGTGCCCTGGGGCTGGGCTTGCTGGGCGCCGGTGGGGACCTCCGGCCTCTCGCCCTCACCGTCGGCCGCCGTGCCGCGGTCGGGCGCGGAGTCCGGGTCGGGCGCGGAGTCCCCGTCGGGCGCCGGGCCGTCGTCGGGTGCGGGGCCGTCGTCGGCCTCAGCCCCGGCGTCGGCGCCCGACTCGGGCGCCTCCGCGGAGTCCGTCCCGCCCTCACCGGCGCCCGACTCGGCGGTGGCGACCGGCGCCGTCGCAGACTCCTCGCCGAGTCCGCGGAGGCCGAGGAAGCCGCCGATCCCGATCACCAGCGCGAGCAGGATCGAACCGCAGGACACGCCCGCGTAGAAGCGCAAGGAGCCGCGCGCCGGCGAGTGTTGCGCCGGCGGATCCAGCTGTTGCGTTCCTGCGCCGCCGGTGCTGTCCGGCCGCACACGCGTGGCATCATCCAGCGGCGGCAGGGCCTGCATCGGTGGGGTCGACGGCGTGGCGCCGGGGTCCTGTGTCATCTCTGCCGCAGCGGGTCGGAGTGCCGCCTCAGACGGCCTCGATCCACTGCCCCTCCTCCACCGGTCCGAAGTCGCCGATCACGAAGTGGCCGCCCTCGGGTAGCTCCTCAGGGACCAGGAAGACCCACTGCTGAGTCTGCGACTGACCGTCGGAGCTGGTCTCCTGCTCGGCATCCGAGGGAGTGGCCATCCCGGCGTCCGGGTACACGGTGCCGTCCGGGCCGACGAAGTTGATGCTGGCCCAGGCCAACGGGGTGAACTCCTCGGGGCCGTGGTAGGTCAGCTCCGCCTCGACCATGATGTACTTCTGCCCCGCCGGGGGCTGGTCGACCAGCTGGTCCTGCTCCTGGACCCTCTCGGTGGCGTCCCAGTCCACCTCGCCGATGGACACGTCGACGCTGCCGTCGATGGCCTCGCCAGTGTGCTCGATGGTCGTGCCCTGTGGTTTGGCGTCGGCAGGCACGTCGGGGTCCTCAGCCGAGGGATCGTCGGCGCCCTCTCCCCCGGTCTCGGCGGTCTCCTCGCCCTCACCGTCCGATTCCTCCTGGGAGTGCGCGGTCTCCTGGTCATCCGGGCCGATGATGGCGCGGACGGCGAACACGCCGCCCACGCTCAGGAGCAGAAGCAGGATCAGCGCACCGCAGCCGGCCGCCAGGATCAGAGGCCGACGGACCACGGGGCTCTGCGAGCCGTTCTCGGACTGCTGCCGCGCAGACGTCGAGGCACCGTCCGGGCGGGTCGAGCCACCGTCCGGGCGGGTCGAGGCGCGGTCGGGGCGGTCGGGAGAGCCGCTCCCGCGCTCACGGGGGCCAGTGGGCTGGGAAGGAGAAGTCATGGGCGTGGCCGAAGTGGGGCGAACCTCTCGGGACGGGAACAGCGAACCCCAGGGCGGGACGACGGGCGCCGGGAACGGGCCCGGGGCGGAGCGACGAGCCCGGGGGCAGGTCGTCGAGCCCGTGGCGGGCCCGGGGCACGCTCACGCTAACGCATCCCCGCTGGTGCGCGGTGGGCGAGCAGGCGAGGGACCGAGCGAAGCGAGTGGACGGGGAGAGCGGATGGGGCGACGGAGCGGGGCGAGTGGGGTGCCAGAACCGTCCATCGTTGCGTTATCGGGGTTTTCAGCGGTGAGAACCCCGATAACGCAACGATGGAACCTCGGTGGTGCTCGACTCGGCGATGGAACCTCGGTGGTGCTCGGCTCGGCGGTGGAGCCTTGGTAGCGGTGGTCTGATGCCCGCTACGGTGAGCATCATGCCCACCTTCGAGGAGCTCGACGCAATCACCCTGGCGGACCTGCAGGCGACCGGCGCCACCAAGTGGAGCAGGGGAAGCGACCTGATCGGCGCCTTCGTCGCCGAAATGGACTTCGGGATCGCCGCGCCGATCACCCGTCGCCTGCATCGCGAGGTGGACCGGGCAGCCTTCGGCTACCTGCCGCGCGATCTGAAGGCGGAGATGCGGGAGGCCACCACCGCGTTCCTGCGTGAGCGCACCGGCTGGGAGGTGGATCCCCGCGATGTCCACGAGATGCCCGACGTGATCGCCGTGCTGCAGGCGGTCATGGATTCGTTCACCCGTCCCGGCGCGAAGATCATCGTCCCCACTCCGGCGTACATGCCGTTCCTGTCGGTGCCCGGACTGCGGGGCCGCGAGGTGATCGAGGTGGAGATGCTGACCGACACCGACGGCACCTACCGCTACGACCTGGCCGGTATCGAGGCCGCTTTCGACGCCGGCGGGGAGCTGCTGGTGCTGTGCAATCCCCATAACCCCACCGGCCGGGTCTTCACCCGCGGCGAGCTGGAGGAGGTCGCGGCACTGGTGGACCGCAAGGGAGGACGGGTGTTCTCCGACGAGATCTGGATGCCGTTGACGCTGAGCGGCGACCATCTCCCCTATGCCGACCTGAGCGAGACCGCGGCTTCTCACACCATCACCGCGGTGGCGGCCTCGAAGGCCTTCAACCTGCCCGGCCTCAAATGCGCCCAGCTGATCACCAGCAGCCTGGCCGACCGCACCCACTGGGAGCGGGTGGGCCATATGCCGATGCACGGCGCGGCGAACCTGGGCGTGGCCGCCACCTCGACCGCCTACGCCGAGGGCGGGCCGTGGCTCGACGACATCCGCTCCTACCTGCGTCGCAATCGCGACCGCCTGATCGAGCTGGTGGACCAGCTGCTGCCGCGGGCGCAGCTGACGACGATGGAGGGCACCTACATCGCCTGGCTCGACCTGCGTGACTACGCCGTCGAGGGGTCGATGCGCGCCTTCCTGCGCGATCACGCCGGAGTCGAGTGCACCGACGGCACCGAGTGCGGGACGGCGTGGGGCGGTTTCATCCGCTTCGTATACGCCACTCCACGGCCGCTGATGACCGAGGCGATCACGCGGATCGCCCGCGCGCTGGACGACGCCACGCGCTGAGCGCACGCTGCCCGGGGCGGCGCCCCGCCCGGTGTGCGCTCCGCGGGGGCGTCAGCACCGGGCAGGACGCGAGCGGGCGCCGCCGCTCATCCCTCGACGGCGGGGAGCACGTCCGGGTTCTCCTCGATCCAGGACTCCACGCCCTCGGCCTCCTGGCCCTCCTCGAAGTCGTTGACCAGGACGTTCTCCAAGGACTCGTATTCCTCGTCGGACAGCGAGATCTGCCCGATGTGGTCAGCTGCCGCGGCGAAGTCCTCCCCGAAGCCGGAACGGCCCATCACGTGCATCGACTCCGGCTCACCGAAAGCACCGGCGGGGTCCTCGAGAGCCTTGACGGGGTAGGCGTGGTTCGCCCAGAAGGGCCGCCACAGGGTGACGACCACGTCGGACTCCTCGTCGAGCGCGGTCTCCAGCTCGCTGAGCATCGCGGGGGTCGAGGAGGTGATCAGCTCGAAGTTCTCGTCCAGACCGTACTCCGGGATCACGCTGTCCTCCACCATGCCGGTCAGACCGGCCCCGGGCTCGATGCCGACGATGCGGGAGCCGAAACGTTCAGGATCGGCCGCCAGCTCCTCGATGGTGGAGATGTCCGTGTACTCCGGGACGGCCAGCATGTTGGTGGCGCTGTTGTTGTACGTGACGATGTCCTCGAAGTTGTCGCCGTACTCATCCATGTAGGCCGCGTGGGTGACGTCCGGCCAGGCCGAGGAGTAGAGATCGATATCGCCTTCGGACAGCGCGGTGTAGGCGATGGCGGCGTCCGTGAACTCCTCGAACTCGACCGTGTTGCCGAGCTGTTCGAGCTGATTCTTCAGCAGGAAGGCCATCACGGTGGTATCGGTCCACGAGGGCATGTACCCGATGGTGATCGTGTCGCCGTCGCCCTCTTCGGAGCTGGATGCACCGGAGCAGGCGGCCAGGCCCAGTCCGAGCAGGCCCGCGCCGCCGGCGAGCGCGGCGCGGCGGCTCAGGGACGACGTGGTCAGAGGCTGGGTGCGGGGAGTCATCACGATCATCCTTCACGTGTCAGCGGTCAGATTCCGGTTCCCTATAGGACACAGATCCTTCGTCAGCATCAATTTGGGCCACGGCACTGCGCGCTGTTCTGGCCCCGTATGGCCGATACGGTCCGCGGGGCCGTGACGCCGCGGGTTCCGGCCGCCCGGAGCGACCGTGCATCCGTCTGACCTGGAGGGACGCATGCCCCGGTCGCCCCTGGCCGGGATGAAAGGGGCCGACCGCCCACCCTCTGGTTACGATGCGGTAACAAAGAGTCGACACCCGGAAGACTGTGCCCGAAAGCACAGGTGGGAGCCGTTCAGCGCACCGCTTTCGCCGCGAGGTCACTCAGCCTTTGCTGCGTGCTCTCCTCCTCCGCCCAGCTGGTCCCCATCGAGCTGTCGGCCAGCTGCATCAGTCCCGGACGGGCCGGCTGCTGGGATGCGGCGAGCGCCGCGCCGCTCCGGCCGGCGTATTCGCCGCATCAGGGTCGATCACGTGCTGGTCGGGTCGACGGCTTCGGGATCCTCGCAGGCGCTCCCCGGTCAGAACCGCGTGGCACTGCGCTCCGTCCAGCCGGACTCGATCTGCACCACGCCGCCGCGCGTGCGGACCGCCGCGTCGTCGCCACGCGCGAAGGCCGCCCAGATCGTGCGCAGCGCCCTGCCCGCGGCGTGGACGTCGGCCCAGGTGGAGCCCTGCAGCGCCACCACGTGCTGCCAGTTGTCCTCGCGGGCGAACAGCAGGGCCACGTCCAGGCCGTGAGGGCTGCCGATGGGATTGCCGGCGGCCGACCAGGTCATGCGGTACCGGCTGGCCGTTCCCCCGCCGGCGACCCAGCGTCTGGCCAGCGCGTCGGCCCCGTCGTCGAAGATCGCGCGGGTCAGGCGGCGGACCAGGGCGTCGTGGAGGCGGACGCCGACGATCGGCAGACGTCGCATCGCGCGCATCACCGCCATGGGTTCGGTGAACAGGGTGACCTCGGCGGCGGTGGTGCCGATCAGCAGCGGGATCCCGGCGGCGTCCTGCCAGGAGTCGAGCACCTGCTCCTCGGGCGGCAGCGGGGGTGCCGCGTACTGCACTCCCCAGGGCATGCCGGTGCGCAGTCCGTAGCGCAGGGAGTTACCGGCGACCTTCGCGGTGATGACCTCCTGGAGGTGCCCGAGGTCCGCGAGCGTCGCGTCGGGCGCGGCGGTGTCGGCCAGGGCGTTCATCGCAGCGGTCATCGGCCCGCGCCCGCGCATGATCCCCAGCGGCGCGCTCTGGATGATCGCCCGATCCATCAGTCGCTCGTCGGGGAAGGCGAGCAGCAGGTGGGCGATCGCGTCGCCACCCGCCGATTCGCCGAAACCGGTGACCTGCTGGGCGTTCCCGCCGAAGGCGGCGATGTTGCGGCGCACCCAGCGCAGCGCCTGGGCCTGGTCCAGCAGCCCCAGGTTCGAGCCGCGGGCCCCGCCGCCGGGGTACCCGAGCAGGCCCAGACGGTAGGTGACGGTCACGACGACCACACGCTGCTCGGCCACCAGCTCGGCGGGGTCGGTGGCCCCGGAGTCCCCGGCGCCGGTGAGATAGGAACCGCCATGGATCCACACCATCACCGGCAGCTCCTCCCCCGGAGCCAGGTCCGCCGGGGCGGTGACCGACAGGTACTGGCAGTGCTCGTCCATGCGCAGCGGCCGCTGCTGGGCGCCGAACATGGCCTCGAGGGCGAGGTCGGGGTACTGCGGGGCGGCCGGCGACCAGGCGGTGGCGTCGAGGATGCCGTCGGCGTCCGGTTCGGGGGCGGGCTCCCCGAAGCGGGCGGCCCGGGCGTAGCGGATACCGGTGGCTCGCAGCACCTCGCCATCGATCCAGCCCTCCACGATGCCGCACGGTGCATGGATGCAGCGGCGGGGCGCCTCGGGCGGGGCGCCGGGCAGAGGCTGACGTGGTGTGGTGGCCTCGGCCGCGGTGCGGGGGAGGGAGCCCCATGACGACGCCGCTACCCGCGAGCCGACGCGGGTGTCGTAGCCGCGCTCCGGACCCCGCGAGCGCACGGAGGCGTCGTGGCCGCGCTCCGGACCCCGCGAGCGCACGGAGGCGTCGTGGCCGCGCTCCACCTCGAACCCGTGCACGGCGGTCATGCCTCCATCTGGTGCGTCGTCTGGTGCGCCGCGTCGACGCGGCGCCCAGGGGAACCAGGCCTGCGCCGGGGCACCATGGCATCGACGATCAGCTGTGCGGCCTGGCCGAGGGCGCCTGCCTGCTCGGCGGGCAGGTGATCGAACAGGGAGCCGCACACGTCCCGGGCACGGCACGGCGTGGCCAGGCCCAGCCCGGCATCCTGCCGCAGCTGGCTGTCCAGATGCATGGGCAACCAGGTCACCAGCGTCTGGAGCGAGCGCGAGGCCTGCTTCTCGCTCGGGTCGAGCCAGGGCACCCGCGGCGTCGCTGTCACGCTGTTCACGATACCTGTGACGCGGACAGTCGAAGCCCCCAGCCTGCGTGATCCAGCCTGTGCGTTCCAGCCTGCGTGATGCAGCCCGGGAGCCGAGATGCTCGACGCCGGCGGCCGCACCCGGGGGCGCGATGCGCCGCTCGGGCGAGGCGCTGGCCCCCGCAGATGAAGAGGCCCTGGATCCCTCAGGCGAAGGCGCTGGTCCCGGAGATCGAGCGGCCGACGATCAGCGACTGCATGGTGTCGGTGCCCTCGTAGGTGTGCAGGGCCTCGATGTCGGCCTTGTGGCGCGCCACCCGGTTCTCCAGCAGGATGCCGGAGCCGCCCAGCAGGTCGCGGGCGTCGGCGGCGATCTCGCGGGCGGCCCGGGTGTTGTGGACCTTGGCCAGCGAGGCCTGCTCGGGCCGGATGGCGCCGGCTGCTTCGAGCTCGGCCAGGCGCACGCAGTACAGCTGCATGGAGGTCAGCGTCTGCAGCATGTTCGACAGCCTCACCTGCACGTGCTGCGCCTTGGCAAGCGGCCGGCCGAACTGGATCCGGGTGGTGGCGTGCTCGAGCGCTGCTTCGTAGCAGGCCGTGGCGTGCCCCAGTGCTCCCCAGGCGACTCCGGCGCGGGTGGCGAACAGTACCGCGGAGGTGTCCTTGAAGGATCGGGCGCCGGGCAGGCGCGCGTCGAGCGGGATCCTCACGTCGGCCAGGCGGATGTGGGCCTGATGGATGGCCCGCAGGGCGACCTTCCCGGTGATCACCTCGGCCTCGTAGCCGGGCAGGTGCTGCTCGACCAGGAAGCCGGAGACCTGGCCGTGCAGCTCGGGCTGGGTCTCATCGTCCACGCGCGCCCACACCACCGACAGCTGACAGTTCGCGCCGTTGCCGATCCATCGCTTCTCTCCCGTGAGCACCCATGAGTCCCCGTCGCGGCGCGCGACGGTCTCCAGCGACACGGAGTCGGAACCGTGGTCGGGCTCGGTCAGGGCGAAGGCCGCGAACTCGGTCCCGGTCACGATCGGCTCGACCCAGCGCTGCTTCTGCTCCTCGGAACCCAGCATCACGATCGAGCGCAGCGCGAGACCGCCCTGGACGCCGACCATGGTGCCCAGGGAGCCGTCGATGCGGGAGAGCTCCATGTTCACCAGACCGGCTCCCAGCGGCGAGAGGGCGCGGTGACCGGGGACCTCCAGGCCATCGGTCAGCAGGTCCAGCTCGCCGAGCCGGCCGATGAGCTCGGTGGGGTAGTCGGCCTTGTCCCATGCCTCGGCGAGGCGGTCGATCTCGGAGGCCAGCGAGCGCGCCGTGGCCCAGGCGTCGAGCTCCTCGCCGGTGATGTCCTGGAAGAGGGCGAAGTGGTCGGCGGTGCGGGGCAGCAGCTCGGCGGCGGTGGCGGCCGCGGCGTCGGGCCGGGAGACCACGGGGCCGGGACCCAGCGGCGCGGCGCTCTCGGCACCGCTGTCCGGCGCGGCCTCACGCGCAGACTCAGCGGCCTCCGAGGCCCCGTCGGCCCGAGTGGCGTCGGCCGGGGTGGCGTCGGCCGGGGTCGCGAACCCTTCGTTCATGGCGTCAGTGCTGGTCATCAGGACATCCTCTCGATGATGAGGGCCATACCCTGTCCGCCGCCGACGCACAGGGTGGCCAGGCCGAACTGGCCATCGCGCTCGCGAAGGCCATTGATCAAGGTGGTGGTCATGCGGGCACCGGTGGAGCCCCAGGGGTGGCCGAGCGCGATCGCCCCGCCATGGACGTTGAGCGTGTCGTGGTCGATGCCGAGGTCCTCGGCCGACGGGATGACCTGCGCGGCGAAGGCTTCGTTCAGCTCGACCAGGTCCATGTCGTCGATGCCGAGGCCGGCATTGGTCAGCGCCCGCCGCGTGGACTCGACCGGGCCCAGACCCATGATCTCGGGGCTGAGCCCGGAGACACCGGTGGAGACGATCCTCGCCAGGGGCGTGATGCCGAGCTCGCGGGCGTAGCCGGCTTCCATGACCATCAGGGCGGCGGCGCCGTCGGACAGCGGGCAGCAGTTGCCGGCGGTCACGGTTCCCTCGGGCCGGAACACGGGGTCGAGGGTGGAGACCTTCTCGAGGGTGGTGCCGGCCCGCGGGGAGTCGTCGGCGCTGACCACGGTGCCGTCGGCGAGGGTGACCGGGGTGATGTCGCGGTCGAAGAAGCCGGAGGCGATGGCGGCTTCGGCGCGCTGCTGGGAGCGGACTCCGTACTCATCCTGGGCCTGGCGGGAGATGCCGCGCAGCTCGGCGACGTTCTCCGCGGTCTGGCCCATCAGGATGTAGGGGTCGGGCAGCTCGTCGTCCTCGCGCGGGTCGTGCCAGGGCGGGGGGATCTCGCGGGAGGCGCGCCGGGCGGTGCGCTCCCAGGCGGGCTGGAACTGTGGGTCGCGGGCGTCGTCCTCGACCAGTCTGCCCGTGCCGAAGGACAGCGACTCCACGCCCGCGGAGATCACGGCGCGCGCCTCGCCGGAGCGGATGGCGTGGAAGGCGGTGCGGGTGGTCTCGATCGAGGAGGCGCAGAAACGGGTGACGGTCGCGCCGGGAACGGTGTCCATGCCGAGGCGGGTGGCCACCACCCGGGCGAGGTTGCCGCCCTGATAGCCCTCGGGGAGACCGGCACCGAGCTGCAGGTCGTCGATGGCGCTCGGATCGAGCTGGGGTACTTGATCGAGGGTCGCGCGCACCATCTGCGATGCGAGCTCGTCCGGGCGGACGTCCTTCAGCGAGCCCTTGCGGGCGCGGCCGATCGGTGAGCGGTGGGCGGCGACGATGACGGCCTCGGGCACGTGGATCTCCTTCGACGACTGCGTCAGGGCGGGGTCGGGACAGCGGCACGGCCGCCGTCCCGACCCGACTGTACGTGATACTACGGGTTGCAGTTACTTGTGGGGAAGTCCGACGGCCCGCGCCCTCGGACGGCCGCCTCCAATACGGACGGCGCCGCACTCGCGGTCACGGCGAGAACGACTCGTGGCGTACTCCGCACGCAGCAGGATCCACCCGCAGCATGATCTGGTCGCTCCTGGCGGAGGACGCGACGCGGCCACGCCTGCGGCGAGAGTGGAGTCATGAAGAACGCGACCATCTCCACCAGCCGCACCCGAGCCACCACGAGCGATGACGCCCTGATCGAGTACCGTCCGCTGTCGTCCGACTGGGGCGACGTCACAGCCCTGCGGGCGCTGCGGTCGCGCAAGGCCCGCAGTGCCCGCCGTGGCGCAGACCCCACGGTGCTGGGAGCGCGAAGGCTCAGGCGCTGAGCCGCCGGAGGATCGGTTCGCGGGCGAGCCGTACCGTCTCCAGCACCTCCTCGTGTCCGGCCACTTCCACGGTTCGGGTCGACAGTCCGCAGCACAGAGCCCACACCAGATCGGTGGGCCGGCATGCCTCGGTCTCCGAGGCGGGCCGGCCCTCCCGGGCGGGCTGCCAGCGCGCCCTCCCGGACGGACTGTCAGCGCGTCCTCCCGGGCGGGCTGCCAGCGCATCCTCCAGACGGACTGCTCGAGTCGCGCGCAGCAAGGGTCTCGCCCAGCCCTCTGCCCTCAGCCCTCAGCCCTCTATGCAAACCTGCCTGACCCTCTGCCCTCTGCCCTCTGCCCTCTACCTCCTGGCAGCTTCTGGCCGGGACGGCTTACGATCCGAGCATGAGCACCACGGACGACGACCGGTCCCGCCTGGCCGCGGAGAGTCCCGACTTCTTGGCGGGCTCGCTGGCCGATGACGCCCCGGAGGATCCGTGCGTCCTGGTCGACGTCTGGCAGGACGATGCCTTCATCCGCCGCAGCGAGCACGGGGACCTGCCCGACCCCACGGCGGTGGTACTGTCCACCGTTGCCTTCGATGCCGAGGGCACGCCGTCGCCCCGATCGCGCACGGTGCTGCTGAAAGGTCGGGATGCCCGCGGCTTCGTGCTGTACACCAACCTCGGCTCCGCGAAGGGTGAGGAGATCGCGACGGCACCCCGGGCGGCTCTGCTGATGCCCTGGTACCCGCTCCAGCGTCAGGTGCGGATCGAAGGCATGGTCGAGGAGCTCACCTCGGAGGAGTCCGATGCGTACTTCGGACAGCGTCCGCGCGGCTCGCAGATCGGCGCCTGGGCCTCCCAGCAGTCCCGGCCCATCGGCTCCCGTGAGGAGCTGGAGACGCAATACGCCGAGGCGGAAGAACGCTTCGAAGGGACCGATGTGCCGCGCCCGCCGTACTGGGGCGGGATCCGCGTGGTGCCCGAGCGGATCGAGTTCTGGCAGGGGCGCGAGAACCGCCTGCACGATCGGCTGGCCTACCGGCGCCTTGCCGACGGCAGCTGGAACCGGACCCGTCTACAGCCCTGAGGACGGTCAGCGGTCGGTCTCCGCTCCCTCGGGGCCCGCCCGCTCCTCCGGGGAGGCCCGCCCGCATCACCCGTGCGGTCAGCCGTCCCCGTCGGATCCGTGCGTCATCTCGCCCTCGTCGGGAGCGATGGCGGCGTGCTCGCGCAGCACCTCGATCCGGGCGACATCGATGTCGACCCCTCCCTCGATGCCGGAGACGGTGCCGTCGAAGCGCAGCTGCCAGACCGACCAGCCCTCCCGATCGGGGCGACCGGCCTCGGAGAACGCCCAGTCCGGGCGGGTGTCGGCCACGGGCAGCCCGTAGTGGGCGCGCCATTCCGAGGAGGAGTAGATGACCATGCGCCGCCCCCATGCCGCTTCGACCGCGGTGGTGAAGGCATCGATCTCCGACTGCGCATGGTCGGCTTCGGGGCGCTCGTCGCAGGCCCCGTCGAACTCGAGGTCCAGGGCCGGCGGCAGGGCGGTGTCGTCGGGCGGCACGGCGGCCAGGAAGTCGGCGGCCTGGTCGGCGCCCGGTGAGCACAGCGTGAAGTAGTGGTAGGCGCCAGGGGTGATCCCTGCCGCCTTCGCCCCGTCCCAGTTCTCCTGGAAGCGGTCGTCGGTGAAGTTGCTGCCCTCCGTCGCCTTGAGGTAGGCGAAGGAGTAGCCGTCGGCGGCGACCTGCTGCCAGTCGATGTCCCTCTGATGGCTGGAGACGTCGATGCCCATGACCTCGTCGGCGGCCAGCTCGATGTCCTCGGGGAGCTGGCCGAGAGCCGCAGCGTCGGACGGGGTGCCGGGGGCGGTCATCGCGGAATCGTCGGCCTGGCGCGGGCCGTCCTCGTTCCCGAGGAGTCCGATCAGGGTTGCGCTGCAGCCGCCGATCAGCAGCAGCACGAGCGCGCCGGCCGCCAGGGCGAGGCGTTGCCGCCGGCGAACCTGCTCGCGAGTGAATCGGGGCACATGTTGACGGTACCGGAGCAGGGCACCGAGGGCGGTGCGACGTGCCGCAGCTGCCCGGATCAGCGGGCGAACAGGGTGGCGAAGGCGCGCAGCAGTTTCGGCGGCTGGTCGGCGGTGACCGCGGCGAGCGCCTCGAAGACCTCTTCCATCTGGTCGGGCGAGAAATAGCCATGGTCGCGGTAAGCGCGGGCGCGCTCGATGATCGCGGGCACGTCCAGCTCGGGGTGGAACTGGGTGGAGTATTGGCGGGTGCCCACCCGGAACATCTGCACCGGGCAGGCCTGACCGGTGGCCAGCACCGTCGCGTGCTCGGGCAGGCTGCGGACGGCCTCCTTGTGGCCGACGAGTCCGGTGAAGGTGCAGGACATTCCGGCCTCGCGGATCAGCGGGTCAGCCTGGCCGGCCTCGGTCAGCGCGACCTCGATCGCGCCCAGCGGCTCGCCGTAGGTGCGGTCGATCAGGGCGCCCTGGTGGGTGCCGAGGGTGCCGATCCCGTAGCAGGCCCCGAAGAAGGGGATGTCCTGCTCGAACACGTGGTCCAGGACACGGAAGATCTCCTTCTCCGCGCGCAGCTCGGCGGCGGACTTGGTCTCGTCGGGCTCGGAGACCGTGAAGGGGCTGCCGCCCAGGATGATCCCGGAGATGTCCTCGGCGGCGAGCTCCGGGAATGGTTCCCGGTCCAGCCGTGCCCAGATCAGGTCCTCCTCGCGCAGACCGGTGAAGTCCACGATGGAGGTCTTCTCGTTGGAGGCGACCTCGTCCTCTGGGCGGGTGGCGATCAGCACGAACGGTTTCACGAGAGAATGCTAGCCCCGCCCGGGCCACGCCGACTCAGGAGCTGCCCATGACACCGTCCACCTCCTCCGGTCCGCCCTCCTCCGATCCGCGCAGGTCCGGCCGCTCCCCTGCCTCGGAGGGTCGGCGGGCGACCAGGGGCCCCGACGGTGCGATGCCCGATGCCGGGCGAGGTCTCGAGCAGATCGCGGGGCATCCGTTGCCGCAGCGTCTGGCCGAGGCGGAGGAACCCGCGGTGGTCGTCTGGCGGGACGAGGTGCTGCCCGGTCTGGTGGAGGGGTTGCTGTCCGAGTGGTCCCTGGCCGCGCAGGCGCCCTTCACGCCGGGCGGGTCCACGGCGTGGGTCGCCCCCGTGACCGGGGCGGGCGGCACCGAACTGGTGCTGAAGGTCGCGTGGGCCCATGACGAGTCACGGGACGAGGCGGCCGGCATGGCGGTCTGGCAGGGCTGGGGCGCCGCCCGGCTGTTGCACGCCGAGCTGCGCGGGCAGTCCTCGTTGCTGCTGATGGAGCGGGTCAGCCCCGGGACCCCACTGTCGCAGTCCCTGTCCCGGACCGCCCGGGATGAGGTGATCGCCGCCCTGCTGAAGCGGCTCTGGTCGGCGCCGATCCCGCCCAGCACCGCTCTGCGGCCGCTCACCCGGATGTGCGAATGGTGGGCCGACGAGGCGGCCCACCGCTTGGCTGCGGCCGCCGGTGTGACCGGACACGAGGAGCCGGTCCTGCCCGCGGGCCTGGTCGAGCACGGTTTGGGGCTGTTCCGGCAGTTGCCGCGGGGATGGGATGGCGAGCCGGCGCTGCTGGCAACCGATCTGCATCCGGACAATGTGCTGCTGTCCTGCCCCGACCGTGACGGCGCTCTCACGGCCGCGGGCGGCGTCGGCAAGGTGGGTGCGGTCGGGGGGTCATGGGTGCTGATCGACCCCAAGCCCTACCTCGGCGATCCGCACTATGACGTGTTGCAGCACATGTTCAACGATGTCGGGCGGCTGACGGCGGATCCGTCTGCCTTTGCCGAGCGGATGGCGCGGCTGACGGGCTTGGATCCGCGCCGGGTGCGGCGATGGCTGCTGGCGCGGTGCGTGCAGGAGGCCGGGGTCATCGAGGGTGCGTCCGTAGCAGCGTTGCGGCTGGCGGCCGACGGAATCCGATGAGCCGGAGCCCGCGGCGCCCTCCACCGGAGGGGCCTGGTACCTCCCACCGGAGGGGCCTGATATCTCGTCCTGCTCCTGGACGCAGCACAGGCACCCCGAGGCGCAGAGAGCTCCTCGAGGTGCCTGGACAGCAGTCAGTCCGATGGTGGGGCCGGGGCGCCACGATCCGGTGGATCCGTGCTGCCGCCTTCCCGCGATCTGGGCGTATCGGTGCCCGGCGGGTCGGGGGCGGCTTCGGTCGGAGGGGCTATGCGGCCCGCCGGGCCGGGAGCACCTTCGGTGAGAGGGCCGATGCCGGCCGCCGGTGGGCCGGAGCGGTCCGGGGCGGGTGGGCTCCCGGTGCGGGCCGACGAGTCAGCGTCTACTCCGACCTGGCCCGGCTGCTCCGGCTGAGGCGGGGCCGGCAGGGTCAGGGACGTGGGAGTGGTGGTCCGGGTGAGGCCGGCATTGCTGGTCCACCGCACGCGATGGCCGGAGCCCTGGCTCCGCTCGATCTCACGGGCCATCTGCTCCTTCAGATTGCAGGCAGCGCACAGGCCCTGGCCGTTGTCGATGCTGGTCTTCCCGCCTCGCGCGATGGAACGGATGTGGTCGGACTGGCGGATCACCGCATTGCAGTGCGGGCCACGGCAGACGGTGTCCCTCCACGCCAGGAAGCGCGCCATCGCCTTGGGGAAGGCGCGCGCCTTCGATTCCACTGCTACCAGCTCTCCGGTGGTCGGATGGGTGTAGAGGCGGCGGAGGACAGCACGCAGGTCCGGCCCATCCGGTCCGATCGGGCCGTCCTGCAGATCCGCTGGCTCTCGCAGCGCGGCCCGCAGGTCTTCGCGGACGCAGTCGACCGGGACCGGGCCGTATCCCTCGATCTGGGCGATGTCCCCCGCACCGGGGTCGATCAGAGCGCGGTCGGTGATGATCATGCCGATGTCCAACATGGTCGGGTCCATGGCGTCCTCGCGCCCGAGCAGAGTGTCCACCAGGCAGTCGGCCATGATCGCGTGGTGACCGCGGTGGTCGCCCTGAGCACGTAGTCGTTCGGCCTCGAGCGAGAGCCGCTTGCGGACCAGCACCGCATCTCTGGCCGGCAGGCGGGCGTTCAGCGATGCCATCCCGTGGTTGACCGGAGTGACCGTGACATGGCGGTCACGGGCGGCACGCTGATGACGACGGCTGGCTCCGTCGGGATCGAGGCGACCGATGGCGGCGGTGACGGCGTGCTTCCAGCGTGTGGTGCCAGCCGCGTCCAGGTCCGGCAGGCGCTCGTCGAGCACCCGGTCCACGGCACGGCGGTCCACGTGCTCAAGCGGCCCGAGGCTGCGGGCGGTCTCGTGGACGATTTCTGCGGTCACCTTGCCCGTGGCCAGTGCCCGCAGCATATGGGGCATGTCGCGCACGATCCGGCGCGATCTGGTCAGAGCGGCGCTCGCGGCATGCGGTGCCCGGCGGGTGGCCAGGGTGATCTCGGTGCGAGAGAGCAGATCCGCCTGCTTCTCGATCTTCTCCAGCACGATCTCCGGGTCGAGCTCGTGGGCGGTATCGTCCCGGGCAGCTTCGATCTGCTCGCGGCGGGTGGCACCGGACAGGGCATCCACGGAGCGGGCTTCGAGGGCGTCGATGGCACTGCGGGCCTCGTGCAGGGTGCGCAGGAGCTGGACGTAGGTGGCGCTGTCGTGCTTCTCGACGTCGAACATCCCGCGCGGCTCCTGCGCGATCTCGCTCAGCAGGTGCGCGTGATCCCCGGTCTCCTTCCACAGTCGCTCGGGACCGTTCTCATGCAGGGCATCCAGCTGCTGCTGGCGATGGTCTGCGCCATCAGCAGCGACGGGAGTGCATGAACGATTCGACATGCCCCCACCGTGCCGCCGCTCGATCCACCTTTCCAGGTGCGTTCTCGAAATGGGGATGAGCACACCCTGGGGAGGAACGCTGGGGCCCTCGAGGACGCCTCGAGCAACTCGCGGGAGGCCCCATAGAGGCCGCGGAGCTCCGGCACGACTGTTCGTCGATTACTTCTCCGTGGACGCACCCCGTACGTCTGCCGCCGAGGACGGACCAGTGGCACACTCCGGTCGGGCCCGCCAGATCGGTCCGGCCCTCGTCAGACCCGCGCTCGGCGGGCCTGCCCGCTCGGTCCGGTCCCGTCGGACCCACCGGAGCAGGCCCGGCCCCGTCGGACCCACCGGAGCAGGCCCGGCCCCGTCGAACCCGCCGAGCCAGGCCCGGCCCCGGTCGACCCGACACCGGTCACGCCCACGCCGATCAGCCCCGCTCCGGTCAAGCCGCTCCGAGCATCTCCCGCAGCTCCTCGCTGAGCCCTTCGACCTCCACCGGGACGCTCGGCCGGCGCAGGGTATCCGGGGTGACCAGGAATCTCTGCTCAAGCAGCGGCGGTCCGGCCAACCGGGAGATCTGGGTGCCGTTGTCGACGTACCCGCAGGCACGGGAGACCCCGAATGAGGAAGCGTTGCCGACCGCGGCGGCGGATTCGGCTCGGGTGGCCCCTAAATGGTCGAAGGCGAACACCAGCATCGCCTGGCGCATCAGCGTGCCGTACCCCCGGCCGTGCTGGTCACGGGTCAGCCAGGAGCCCGAGTCGATGGCCTTGCGCTGCGCGAAGCGGGTCGCCATGGCGTCCTGGCAACCGATCAGTCGACCGTCGGCCCAGATGCCGAACGGCAGCGTCCACTGCTCCGCTGAGAGATCGGCGCGCAGTCGCCACTGGAAGCGCAGAGCCTCCCGCACCCGCTGCTCGGGGTCGACCGCGTACCAGGGGAAGACGTACTCGGCGTCGGCCTCATCGAAGATCGGCCGACGGATGAGCTCCGCATACTCGGGCAGGTCCGCGTCGGTGAGCACTCGCAACGTCAGCGACCCGGCACGGATCACCAGCCCGTGGGGCGGGAACAGCGCAGAAAGGCCTGGGGTCGGGTCCATCGCCCCAGGCTAGAGGGCAGCAGGATCCGACCCCAAGCCTTTTCTGCAGCGCCTCAGCGAGCGACGCCCACGGGGAGCGACAACGCCCGCCGCCACGAAGGACGACGAGCGCTGCCGTTCGGCCCGCGGAGGTGATCATGCCGCTGGCCGGCTGATCACCTCCGGCGACGTCATGCCGTCGCGGTCTCCGGCTTGTCAACCTCGACGGTCCCGTCGGCACCGGCCTCGAGACCGCGATCCGTGTGCGCCACCGAGATCTTGCGGGGCTTGGCCTCCTCGGCCATGGGGATCGTCAGCCGCAGCACACCGTCGGCGTAGTCGGCCTCGATGCGCTCGAGGGCCACCCGGCTGCCGAGGGTGAGCTGGCGTGCGAAGGCGCCGGTCGGGCGCTCACGGGTCAGCCAGGAGCGTTCCTCCTGGTGCTGTCCGGCCGCACGCTCGGCGCGGATGGTCAGCGTGCGGTCCTCGACGTCGACATCGATGCTGGCCGGGTCCACGCCCGGCAGGTCGATCTCGGCGTAGAAGTTGTCGCCGGTCCTGTACAGGTCCATCGGCATGCCGACCGAGGCGGGTGTACGGGTCATGTCCGAGAAGAAGCGGTCGACCTCTTGGAAGGGAGAAAGCATGCGAGCCATGGTGTACCTCCTGTGGTGATGGTTCGTCGATGTCTTGCGGGGCGCCGCCGTCGCGACGCCGACACACAGCACAACGGGTTGCGTCGAAGAACTATTCCAAAGTTGAGCCCCTTCGGCTCATATGATCTGCCTCACTTCGTCGTGTCCGAAGATCTCGGCTGCGCGGCTGCGGTCGGCGCTCTCGTGCCACGGGACGGAGCAGCCCGCGCCGCCCACCGCCGCACAGCGCGCCTTCCCCGCGGCCGCACAGCCCCCGCGCGGCCACACAGCGCGCTTTGCCCCGTGCCCGCCGGACAGGGCGCCTTGCCCCGCGTCGTCACGCGGCATACCGCCTTGCCCCGCGGAACCGGGCGGACTCCGGCTGCGGGCATACTCTGCTGCCATGGCGATCGATGTGGTGCTGACCGGCTTCGAGCCCTTCGGCGGGGACGAGACAAACCCGTCCTGGGAGGCCGTGCGGCGCGCCGCTCCCGCCCTGCGTGAAGGCGGGGTCGAGGTCGTCGAGTCCGAGCTCCCGGTCGAGTTCTCTCGCGCCGGCGACCTGCTCGAGCAGCTGGTGCGCGAGCACCGACCCCGCCTCGTGATCGCGACCGGCCTGGCGACAGGCCGCACCGGCGTGACCCCGGAGCGGGTGGCGATCAATGTGCGCGATGGCCGCATCGCCGACAACGCCGGCGCCCGGCCGGTCGATGAGCCGGTCGTCAAGGGCGGCCCGGTCGGGCACTTCACGTCGCTGCCGATCAAGGCCATGGTCTCGGCGCTGCGCGAACAGCTCGAGCTGCCGGCCGCCGTGTCCCAGACTGCCGGGACCTTCGTGTGCAACGACCTCTTCTACCGCCTGCTGCACCTGCTGTCCACCGATCCGGAGTCGGCCGGGGTGCGCGGTGGATTCGTGCACGTCCCTGCGGTCGACGCCCTGGCCGTCGACAGCACGGCCCGGGCATTGACCCGGCTCGTCGAGGTCGGACTGACGGCCGAGGAGGATCTGGCCCTTCCAGTAGGCGCCGAACACTGACGCTCGACCCACCCGCTCCCCGACTCCCCCACCCGACTCACCGGCCCCCGACTCATCGACGAGCGACTCACCGATCCCCGGCAGCCGAGCCACGCCCACGCCCCTCACCCGAGCACCCTCCCCCCCAGCCCCGAGGAGCAGTCATGACCATCGACCACGAGACCATCCGCCTCACCCGCACCCTGAGCGCCGACCGCGCGAGTGTCTGGGCCGCGTATGCCGACGCCGCCCTGCGCAGCCGGTGGA
>Ga0209487_1000251_pt1 | contig 48383 bp, 48 predicted proteins | sample Poulit2012_FD_187524 | JGI IMG/M metagenome (GOLD analysis project Ga0209487, IMG submission 187524) | Agricultural soil microbial communities from Georgia to study Nitrogen management - Poultry litter 2012 (SPAdes) (version 2) | ecosystem: Environmental > Terrestrial > Soil > Agricultural land... | reverse complement strand
CCCCTACGACAGCTTTCTTTGTTTTAGGGATTATGACGTATATAGCGGCCACCTTCTTCTGGCCCACGCCAACTACTGCCTTGGTAGGAGTCGTACTTATACCTGTAGCTATACGAATGGGGTTGCCTGCTATGGGAGCTGCTGTAGCTATAAGCTTGTTCGGACATGGGATGGCCTTATCCGGTGACTTAATCATTCAAGGAGCTACTAAATTAACAGCGAGTTCCGCTGGTGTGAGTACTGGAGAAATTTTAACTTACACCGCGTTATTCTCTGTCATTGTTGGTGGAGTGGCTATCGCTATTGCATTTTATACCATTCGTCGAGATATGAAAAGGGGGATTTTAGTAGCAACAATGCCCGGAGAATCTGAAAGTTTCAGCACAACGGAAGCTGGAACAGAAAAAGACACGTCTTCCCCTTCAGAAGAGAACGCGGAGCAGGGAAAACACGCTAGGTTATTTGCTATTCTTGTGCCTGCTGTCTTATTGATCGTTGTTTCCATCATGATGTTTCGGGCTATTTTTGATCGAGATAATGTCATTTCAGGTGGAGATGCCACAGGCTTTTTAGGGGGAACGGCAATCATTTTGTTGGTGCTTTCCACTTTTGGTCACGAAGGTTCAAAAGGATTTGAAAAAGTAATTGATCATTTGCGTGAAGGTTTTTATTTTGCCATTAAAATCTTCGCTCCCGTTATTCCCATTGCCGGCTTCTTCTTCTTAGGAAATCCAGATAATGCTGTCGCAATTTTAGGGGAAGAAACTCCTGGTTTTTTGTTTGATTGGGGACAGATCATTGCTACGAGCTTAGGTGACAGTGCCTTTATAACATCATTTGGTATCGCCTTAGTTGGTATTCTTGGTGGGTTAGATGGTTCAGGGTTTTCCGGTTTACCCCTAACAGGCGCTCTTTCGGCGGCGGTGGGAACAGCACCAGGCTTGAATGTTGCTATTTTAGCATCCTTAGGTCAGGTTGCTGGTATCTTTGTAGGCGGAGGAACTATAGCAGCTTGGGCTTTCGGTGTCGCAGCAGATTCCGGGGTTTCCGGTGTCAAACCAGTAGACCTCGTCAGGCGCAATTTTATACCTGTTATGGTTGGACTTTTTGTAGCTTGCCTCGTCGGAATATTTCTTATGTAGATTGGGACATGGGGACAGGCACGTTGTCCCTATAAAGTGAAACTTCAATCAGTGGGGGTTTTCATACTTTCCCCACTGATTGTTAGTTGAACGAATCGGGCTTTTACTGGCTGTTGATCCCCCAATTATAATTATTGATTCCCCTCGAATCCCTGAAGTGGGGGTCTTACAGCCAGTTAACCTGCGATAAATCATTCGTCTTTTTCAAAAGCGAGATGAACGGAATCCGCAATCCTTTTATAGCCAATTTCCCTATATATTTTATTTGATGTAGGATTCATCATGTCTGTGTATAATACACAAAAATTAAATTCTTTAAGTAATTCTTTTGAAATCGCTGCAACAAGCGTCCGAGCATATCCTTTTTTACGCTCTTCTTTTGGCGTATAAACTAAAGAAACGGTTACACCATTTTTTGTAGGCCGTGACTTCTTCATCATTGATACAATCTTTCCTTTATCTTCCCAAATAAAAATCTCTCGCTTCTTTAGAAACATTGCAACACGTTTTTTCACGTTTTCGATTGGCGAAATCGGCATTCCGGTATCTTTTTCAAACAGGTTGAACCATTTTTCAATAAGTGAAGAATCGCTTTCCTCGGCATAACGCCACGCACCAGGACTTTGTTCAAGTGTTTCATTTACTTTATTTAACCGATACAATCCCTGGTCCATAAGTAATTTATGAGTCATGTCGGTTTTACTTTCCCACTTTTCCGCAATTTTATATGCCCAAGGTTTCAAGCTAATAATGGAGCTAAAATGTACTTTAAGTTCAATCATATTTTGTAAGAAGAAATCAATTATTTCTTCTATACGGATTTCATCGACAAAAATAATATTTAATGGATGAGGAGGTGTCATTTGAAAAAAGGCTAATAGTTTTCCGTCTTCTTCAATTGTCGCCATAAATGGATCGTCATAATTACCAGCTTTAATCGCTTGCAATACGCCATAAAAAAGACTGAATACATCTTCTTTTTCTAATAAAGTCGGTTCAATCTTTTTTTCAAATTCATATCCATTATCATAAACCTTAAATTTCATTTTCAATACCTCATTCCTACTGTTAATAAATTCTAAATCACGGTGACACTCACCTCTAAATAATCGATATCGCAGAGGCTTCTCTAGCACTGTTCGTTCCTTACTTATTTTCTATTAATATAGTCAATCCTTTGAAAAGACTAGCCTATTATTCTATATTTCTCTTTCCAGCTAATATTAAAGTGATTATTGTATCAAAACTAAAACCAAGGATATGTACGCCCCATTAATATATTTGATTATACACTTTCTAATTTCATGATAATTTCCAAGTGGGAATTAAAGAATGGAATTTGAGAAAGTAACTCATGATCACATGATCCTTTATTACTGGGTTAATTTCGAGCATTGGAGCCGAGAATAAATTTCATCAGCTATCATAATTGCACCAGCTGGCATTTGATTAATCATAACCGTCAAATAAAGATCCTCACTCGGGTAATGAAGCATTATTGTCTCATACCCTGATATTCCTCCTGGATGACCTACACCTATTTTTTGTTCATTTTTGAATTTATAAAGTCCTAAGCCATAAGATTGTCCATCATCACCTGTATCCCAAAATGTCATCATTTCTTTTAATGATTCAAATGAGATAATATGATGATTAAACACCCCACACATAAATTTGGTCAAATCACTTGGTGTAGAGACAAGGGCTCCGGATGCCCATGCAAGTGAAACATTCAGATTATCATACTCACATTCAATTTCCTCTGATAATTGAAAGTCTTTGGTTAGTTTTGAATGACCGTTTGCGTGAGGTTCGATCATAGAAAAGTTTTTAGGAAAATAGCTTTGTTCCATTCCTAACGGTTCAAAAAGTCTTTGGTTCATTACTTTTTTTAATGATTTACCCGTTACTTTTTCAATAATTAAACCTAAAATTATATAGTTCGTATTGCTATAATAATACCCTTCATTCGGGTCAAATTGGGGATTTTTCTGAAAGCCTTTCTTAACTAAAAACCAAGGTGAAAATTGTTCGTTAGGACCATCAAACTTACTTAACATAGGCTGTCCTTCTTCTTCAATCCAGAGATAATCCTCGATACCGCTTCGATGGTTTAGTAACTGTCGTATTGTTATTACAGGATTTATATCTAAATCACCTTGAAGGATGTCCATTATAGACTGATTTAATGATAGACTCCCTTCTTCTTTCAACTGCATAATAATTGTTGCGATTAAAGTTTTTGTAGTACTTCCTGCTCGAAAAAGATCATTAACTTGTAAACTATCTTTAGATTCCATACTACGAACACCATATGAAGCATTCCACTCACTATCATTATTACGTATACAAACCGAGATTCCCGGTAAAGTATGTTGCTCACAAACCGTTTTTATAATACTCTTCACATATTTACTATCCCACATTAGAACACCCCCCAGCAAAATTCATTTTGTTTTAATGACATGTATAGCTTCAAAGTTGTTAGCTAAAAAATTTTACAAGCCTAATATGTACACCAAAAAACATTATTATCTATCGATTGGAAATTTGATGTTTTAATAAAATTAAACAATATGTCTTTTTGATTCGCTCCAACACGACTATCTTCATCCACATTATAGTACTGGATTACCTCAACTTTATAGTCACCGTTTTCCATATTAATTTTGTAATTCGCACAATTTCCATCTGGTACCTTTTCGTCTTTGAATTGAGCAGCCATCGTAAGACAATCATAATCAACTAAATATAATTGATTATTTGTTACCCTTAGATAACCTATAACCCTCCGGAAACAATTCGGATTAATTTCATCAGAATTAACCTTTACACTGATATCCCAAGAATGTTCAATACCTTCCTCCGTCATTTGGAATACTAATATATTCCCCTTATTCGTTTCGTTTGCGAAGTGACGTAAGAGCGTATCTAGCTCCCAATCTTCATCTACATATGAATTATATCTTTCGGTGTTAGCTATTCCGATAAAATTCGTATCACCGAATTTCATACAATACTCCATTATTTTCCCTCACTTTAATAGTTATTACGTAAGTTCTCATACGTATGTCTTACTTCTCATAACAGCGGTATTAAATGTACACTGTAGGGTTATAGAAGGATAATCTTATGATTTCATCAAAAATTTATACACAGCAATTATAGCACAATATTCTAAATACTTTTATCGAATTTTAAAACAAACTCTATGTTTCATAACATCTAATCTAAAAATATAAAAAGACTAACATGGTGCTCTAACACCACTTGCGGCAGTCCTTCATTTGACCACTCGCACAGCAATATATTTACTGCAGATGTATAAGTGCAATTAAAATTCCTTTCCAAATTAAGCTTAAATCCATAATAAGTATATTGATATTGGTCCGCAACGTGAATACCGTGTGCCTGTCTCTTTAATTGATAACTCTATTGTTATAGAATATTATATAATTCTTAATAAGATTTATTTTAATCATTTTGAATGAATTAAACAACATTTGGAGATGAAAATATGAATGAACCTATTGTCATTGTTGGAGCTGGCTTAAGCGGTCTTTATGCTGCTTCTTTGTTAACTTCAAAGGGTATTGAATGTCGCGTTCTGGAAGCGAGAGGACGAATTGGGGGTCGAGTTTTAACGAAAGAAGTCTTAAGTAAACCTGAAATCGGTCAATTTGATTTGGGTCCAACTTGGTTCTGGCCACAATATGAGACTGTTATCTCTAGACTTGTCAATGAGCACCGTTTAAAAACATTTGAACAGCATACAGAAGGGGCAATTCTTTTTGAGCAATCTCAAACTGAACCTGTACAAAGACGCATGTTACCAGCAGGTGCGGTTCCGAAGTCGGTTCGTCTTGGAGGAGGGATTATGTCACTCGTTGATGCTTTAGCGGACACTCTGCCTCGTGATACAATCAAGTTAAATACACGTGTAACAGAAATCCTTAAGTATGAAGGAAAAGAGCTTACTGTTAGAGTTGAACTTACCGATGGAAAGAAAAAAAGTATACATGCGGGAGCTGTTATCCTAGCTTTGCCACCGCGAATCGTGGCTCAGCACATAAGCTTTTCACCTAGTTTGCCTAGCAACTTTAGTCAAAGTTTAGCAGACCAACCCACATGGATGGCTGGACAGGCCAAGGCGGTTGCGATTTATGAACGTCCTTTTTGGCGAGAAGACGGACTTTCAGGACAAGTCACGAGTTGGGGTGGCCCAATGCAAGAAATCCATGATGCTTCACCTAATGATACAGACTACGGCGCCCTATTTGGATTTTTCGGAGTACCGGCAAAGATGCGCCAAAAAATAGAGGGAGATATACAAAAGCTTGTCATCGACCAGATGACCCGTCTCTTTGGTCCCCACGCCGAAGAGCCAATAGCCGTTCTTTATAAGGATTGGTGGAATGACTGTGAAACCGCAGTTGAAGCTGACTCTAAACCACTTATGGATTTTCCAAATTATGGTCCTCTCACAAGTCCTGATTCTTGGAAGAAAATCATTTTTGCCGGGACGGAAACATCACCTGAATTTGGTGGACATCTTGAAGGCGCACTTCGTTCAGCTGAACAGGCCGTACTTAAAATTTTAGAATAAGGGGACAGTCACACTGTCCCACAATAATAAAGATGTGCCAAATTTTAGAATAGAAATCAAAACAGGGGCGAAGGAACAGGACTATTCCATTTCTTTGATTAACAGCTTTATTTTACTACTTATAATTCCGTTCTACTTCTATCAGTCTTTTCTCCGTCATAATAAACATTGACATTAAGAGAATAAACCATATAAAAAATTGCAACATCACATTCAACATTGAATTGAAAAATATATTGATGCCTAGGCAAATCATAAGGCCAAGTGGGCTGCCATACAAAAGGACTTTTCCCGACAGTCTATTTCCCTCTTCCCATAACTTTTCATCAGATGTAGAGCGAAATGTCCTATAACCGTATCCATTTTCTTTATTTCTGGAGGGAAAAAACGTAAGCACGGCTCCTAATAATAAAAGCGAAACACCCAAAATAATTGATATGATCACCATAGGATCCCCCACCTCCTTATACTTTTTCTATTTAAATTAATCCTTCAAACTGACTGCCCATATCACGTTGGCTAAAATAAACAGTAACATCAAGACAAGGGTTCTTACTCACTTTCTTCCTCCTCATCAATCTGCCTGGATTCAGACATTAAAAAGTGATGCTAATAACTTTTACGATAAACGTTTATTTTATAGCCGCTCCATAATTCATTCAATTGTTCAAAGCCTATAATTTTCCAGGGTTCAAAATAAGTCTGACCATTTTTATTAAAGAATAGATTGTTATTAATATGGTAGGAAGCATGCTTTACAACATGGTCTTTATCTACCCATGTGACAACATCACCTTTTCTGATATTGTCATTAGTCACACAATAATTAGCTCTGTGTAGACCATTTAAAAATGTTTCAGGATGTACCCATTCATTGATAATCCAATCTTTACCGGTTATGGCAAACAACGTTGCAGCGAGGCAATTGCTTCCCGCTAAAGTTGTAAATTTATTTCCATATTTTACAATATGATTCGGTGTTTGCGGGGGAAAATCATGAACCGTCCAATCATCCCATATTTGTGCGTAAGCTGTTATTGCATTAACTTTCATTGTATAAGGAAGGTTGTTCCACACGTCATTTCGAATAACGACAAACTCTTCCTTCTTATCCCCGATGTATTTTTTAATGTTTTCATTCATATCTTCATTTCCATACACAATGTATTCTTTAGGCATGTGTTCTGTTGAAGAGAATATTGATAGTGGGAAAATTAATCCTGTTCCCAGATTTATTTGTCTGTCTAGAAGGTCTTTTTTCTTTTGTCGTGGTAGATTTGAAATCCAACCCGGTTGGGCAACGAGAACATATTTAACTTTACTGGATATAGTCCAATACATATAACTATTGATAAATTGTATTTGCTTATAAAATGAATGATTAAAAAATTCTTCTACAGGTACGACTAACACTTCACTTAAATACTCCTCAAAAATCCCGAGATCATTTTCTTCTAAAAAAAACAAATCCTGCTCAGGTACAAAATTTCTTATCCAAGAATTTATTTGTTCTTTTGTAGGTACAATCTGCATCGTCCATGTTTCCCCCTATTCCATATCTTCCACTTATATTTCGCCTATTTTTCTATAAACTCGACCGGCAAATCTTTAGTCAGTTCACCTGCCAATTTAAAAAACTTTTTCATTTGGCCTAATTCTTCAATATGTAAATCTGAATTACCAATTATCGCGGAATATGTACTAAATTCTAGGTCACTGTCTTTAAAATCATTAAAGTTCACTTTTAACGTTTTATTCTTATTTTCAAAATTAATTATAAGCACATTCTCATTTAACTCATGTGTTCCTTCTGTATCATTAAGCGTATCGGTCACTGCATTACCTTTTAAAAAATTTAATGTCACAATAGGATGATAATTATTCGATCTATCAAGATCCTCTTCTAGCACTGGTGGATAAGCAATTTCAAAGGTCCTCGTCTAATTCCTTAAATGAAACAGTACAGGTCATATAGCCAATCATAGAGATAGGTGCTGCCACATCAATATCATCTATCTGTTTGAGTTTTTCATACTGTTCCAAACTAATTCCACCAGCAATTCCGCTCAAATAGTTTGGTTCAAGTAGACCTTCATCCTCAGTAATGCTATGGGTATCTGATGGACGAACTACAATATCGTAGGAGGCAGACCACCGCTTTTGCAGGCTTTCCACGATCGTACCTTTATTAGACTCACTTAATCCGACTAGATAACTAAGCCCACTACTAATAATAAGGACACCAATCAACAATAATAAAAAACGCTCTTTTTGACGCCACCAATTTTTCCTATCCTAATAAATGTAAGCATGACTCTCCCCCCTTTCTCTCGGAACATGTCCTTACTTAGTGAATTTTCTGATATTAATTCGTGCCTTTTCCCGCTAAATGTGAGTTATGCTTGTCTTCATTCAGACTCTCAATAACCCACGGAATCCCCGAGCACCATAGTAAGACGACGCACCGTTATGATATACGAAGACATGACCATAACGATAGTCGCAAAATAGAGCACCACCCTGCTCTCTAATGTCAATTGGGGTTTGCACCCAGCTTGATGTTTTCATATCAAAATCTCCAAGCTCCTGCAACGTTCGATATTGTTCTTCTGTTAAGAGTTCAATACCCATGACTGTCGCCATATCGATAGCCGTATTTTCTGGTTTATATTTTTTCCTTGATTCCAAGCCAGCGCGGTCATAACAAACACTTCTACGGCCTTTAGGGCTCTCCGGTGAGCAGTCATAAAATACGTATTCATCCGTACTATGATCATGCTCAACAAGATCCGGTTCGCCACCCGTTCTTTCCATTTCATATAGTGACCATAATTTTTCAGGGTGTTTTTTTAGTTTTGCTTGAACATGATTCCATTCTATCTCTTGATGACGATCCATATTTTTCTCAAAACGAAATTTTATAGCTTTGAGTAATTCGTCTTGTTGTTCTGTGGATAATGTCTTATCGTTTGTCATATTAAAATCTCCTTATCAATTCGGGGGTTGGGAAAGGTCATTTTGTTTAATTTACAGGTGAAAAGATACTTATCCCATTGTAGCGTTTAAAGAATAACTTTTTAAAATACAAAATAGGGAAGTCATTTGTCTTTATAAGTTTTTTATACCCGTTTGAATTTGTTTTTGTCACTTTCATTCTTAACAATCCGCCATGTACCTAATGCTATTTCACATTATAACATGCTTAGAGGGTTGATTCTCACTAAGAAATCATTTTAAACCAACCTTTTAAAGAAAATAGGCAAAATACCGTCAGCCTGTTTTACAGGTCTAATCATAGCCATTTACCATTTTAAATGCATTGAAGGACCCTTGAAGATCTAGTATCTTACAGCTAGTTAATCTGAGTAAAATTTATTTAAAAGACAGATGCCAAAATCTGATGGCATCTGTCTTTTGTCACTGTTAAAAGTACTGCTTTGCGCAGTAACATTAACCCGCCCCACTTGGAACGGCGCAGTCTATACGTTTCTAAACGAGCGGCCGGCGCATTTGTTTCTTCCTTAAAAAGTGATGCTAATACCGACTTTTTCTTTTTCAACTTCTACACGCTTCATATTGGCTTCTGTCTTAAGGCTTAATTGATTAATTAATAAATTCTTTTCTAATAGGGTCTTATGCTGTTCAACAGCTGACTTTAACACATCGCTTAAATCCAATGTTAAGTTAACCCGCTTTTCAACAGCTAAATCTAATTCCTTTCTATATTGCTGTACGGCACGAATAAGTTCACGAACTAGACCTTCATTAAATAGTTCTTCAGTTACGTCTGTGTCTAAGAGAACTGTATATAATTCATTAGACGCTAGTTCAACCCCTTGTTCAGATACTTGGTTAATAAGTAAATCTTCACCTTCTACTTGAACGTCCTCTCCAACTTTATTTTCAGTTGAAAAGTATTTCTTTTCGGCTACGTTCTTTACTTCGCCATCCGTTAACTGTTGTAATGCTTTCTGAACCGTTCCTACGTCTTTTCCAAGTTTCGGTCCTGCAACTGGAAAATTTAATTTCACCTCATATTTAACCGCATTTCCAAGATTATCTTTAACTTCAACTTTCTTAACATTTATTTCATCCTCAATTATATAATAATACTTAGCTAAGTGGGCTGTATCTTCCTCTTGACCAACGATTGTCAGTACAGATAGAGGTTGCTTTGTCTTTATATTGGAAGTATTACGAGTACGACGAGCAAGCTCAATTATTTGAAGCACGCTCCCCATTTCTTTTTCCAACCTTTCATTTACAACCGCCTCGTCATATTTTGGAAAATTAGATAGATGCACACTTTCGCCCGTTAGGTTAACATGGATATCCTCTGCAATGAATGGTGTAAATGGTGCTAACATCTTACTTGTTGTCGTCAGCACAGTGTATAACGTATGATAAGCCGCCAATTTATCGTCGCTTAAACCTTCACTCCAGAAACGATCCCTTGAGCGGCGGATATACCAGTTACTAATTTGATCTACTAGTATTGCTAGTTCTCTCGTCGCAGCAGTAAATTCATAATCATCTAGATACATTTCAACCTTTTTTACAACCGAATGAAGTCTTGATAATATCCAATCATCTAATAATGATTTTTTCCCACGACCATGTTCGTTCGGGTCAAATTGGTCAATATCGGCATATAGAGTATAGAAAGAATGCACATTGACGAGAGTATCGACTATTTTTGATTTAGCTTGGCTTACGATATTAGATGAAAATCTCTTATTATTCCACGGCGCACTATCGGCAAGTAGCGACCATCTCAATGCGTCTGCACCATATTGTTCAACTAGGTCCATCGGATTGATAACATTTCCTTTACTTTTAGACATTTTACGTCCATCTTCATCAAGTATATGTCCCAGTGAAAGAACACGTTTATATGAAGTTTCACCCTTAAATAAGGAAGACACTGCAAGAAGACTGTAAAACCATCCTCGCGTTTGATCGACACCTTCAACAATTACATCTGCCGGGAATTGTTTTTCGAATAACTCTTTATTTTCAAATGGATAATGATATTGAGCAAATGGCATTGAACCACTATCAAACCATACATCGATTACTTCTTTCGTTCGTTTCATATCACCTTGGCATTCTGGACAGATTAACGTTACTTCATCAACATAAGGTTTGTGAAGTTCTATATCGTCCGACACTTTATTTTTAGCATGGTCTTTGAGATCTTGGATACTATTTGGAGAATACTGATGATGACAGTCGTTACATACCCATACATTTAACGGTGTTCCCCAATAACGATTGCGTCCTAAGTTCCAATCCACCATATTTTCTAAAAAGTTTCCAAAACGGCCATGCTTCATATGTTCTGGATGCCAAGTAATCGTTTCATTATTGTTTAGGATGTTTTCTTTTATTGCTGTTGTTTTAATAAACCAGCCTTCCATTGCATAATAAATAAGTGGCGAATCGCACCGCCAGCAATGAGGATAGCTATGTTCATATTTTTCTTTTGTGAAAAGAAGGTCTTTTTCAGCTAACATTTTAATGATTGATACGTCACTGTCTTTGGTAAACTCACCTGCTAATGGAGGAAAGTCTTCAGTATACAGACCAGCTTCATTAACAATATTTATAAAATCTAATCCTTCTTTTTTAACAGCCTCATAGTCATCCTCTCCATGGGCTGGAGCGATGTGAACAATACCGGTTCCACTGTCATCCGTAACAAAATCTGCTGAAATAACTACATAACCTTTATCTAAGTTAAGATGCGTAAACAGTGGTTCATAAGTAAGACCGACAAACTCACTTCCTTTATGCTTACTGACCACTTCATAGTCTTCATTGAACACTTTATCCGCAAGTACCTCTGCAACCGCGTAAATATTATCCCCTTGTTTTATCTTAACGTAATCCATGTTTTGGTTAACCGCTAAAGCAACATTAGCTGGTAAAGTCCAAGGTGTCGTCGTCCAGCCTAACAAATATTCACTTTCAGTACCTTTTATCTTAAACTTGGCTGTAGCAGATAGATCTTTAACATCCTTGTAACCTTGGGCCACTTCATGAGAACTCAATGAGGTTTGACAACTCGGACAATAGGGTGTCACACGATGTCCTTGGTACAGTAATCCCTTTTCATGAATTGTCGATAAAATATACCAGACACTTTCGATATACTCATTATTGAGTGTGATATATGGATTATCCATATCAACCCAGTACCCAATGGCTTCAGTAAAAATTCGCCATTGACGTTCGTAATCAAAAACACTTTTTTTACATTCCTCAATGAATTTTTCAATACCATATTCCTCAATCTCTTTCTTACCGGAAATCCCAATTTTCTTTTCTACACCCAGTTCTACTGGTAAGCCATGTGTATCCCAGCCAGCTTTACGAATCACTTGATATCCTTGCATCGTTTTATATCTTGCAATGAAATCTTTAATAACTCTTCCTAAAACATGGCCCGCATGTGGAAGTCCATTGGCTGTAGGAGGCCCTTCATAAAAGACAAATGTTTCATTTCCTTCGCGTTCTGAAACAGACTTCTTAAACGTATTTTCTTTATCCCACAACTTTTTGATTCGGTTTTCACGTTCTACTGCTTTTTCATTTGAATTCACTTTTTCCATGAGATCACTCCTTTTTAAAAACAAAAAACCCGCCCCTGTATATAGGGACGAGTTCTACCCGTGCTACCACCCTGATTCTAGGAAATCACTATTTTAAAGTAATTTCCTAACACTCATTCAACGTACAATCATACGCGATCCTTTTAACGGTGGATTTCCGTAAAAGCCTAAAATATGTCAGCTTTTCTTCTCGGAGAGGATGTTCATCATAAACTGAGCATTGGCTTTCAGCAAGGTACCAACTCTCTGTGGAACAGGAATCATGATTACTCGTTCTCGTCAATGAATTTAGTCGTTGTTATAGTAAGGTTAATATACAATATTTTGAAAATAATATCAAGTGCAGTAGCATAATTCCAATTATGTTTTTTTAATAAATGTTGTTAGCGATAGATTTTCTGCTACTCTTTTTTCTTCTATTTTTAAAAAGCCGTTTTTCAAATAGAAGGATACGGCTGGTATATTTTTAGTTCCTGTTGATACGATGATTATACCATCTTTTTCCACGTTGTTCTCAACAAAATCCAATAACTTCTGGGCGATTCCTTGTCTGAAATTTTTAGGATGTATCATTAATCGATGTATATCAACGGCGTTGTCAAATTGTTTTATAGAGATGACTCCGCACAGTTTTTCATCTACGTAATAACCATAGAACGTTTCCCCACACTGTTGCAGCGACTCAACCGTGTCTTGTAAAGGAGGTATATCATCAGAGCCAATTATTTCTGCTTCCACTTTATATGCAGCTGTTTGAATGTTTAATATGTCATTAGCAAGTTTGGGATTAGTCATATCAATTCTTTTAATCACAGTTCTTCCCCATTCCCTTTTTAAGGTGGTTTTTTCTCAATATGAAAAGGACATGGGGACAAGCAACCTGTCCCCTCTGTCCCTATCTTTTAAAATCTACTTTTATTTTCTTGTCAAAATTAACACTTGTTTCGCTTGGGCGAGTTTCAGAAATAATTTGTCCTTTGCGAATGGAATAAGTGACGCTGGCTTGCTTACGAATGACTTCATAGGCATCCGGGCCGTCGAGCACGATCATGTTGGCGTCCTTGCCTACTTCAATTCCGTAGTTTTCTTCGATATACATTGTTTTGGCGCTATTGCTTGTAATTAAATCAATAGAATTCATAATTTGCTCGTACCCCATTAATTGTGCCGCGTGAATTCCCATATGAAGGACTTGTAGCATATTACCTGTTCCTAGTGGATACCATGGATCAAAAATATCATCATGTCCAAAACAAACATTCATTCCTGCTCCAAGCAACTCTTTGACTCGCGTTAAGCCCCGGCGTTTTGGATATGAATCAAAGCGGCCTTGCAAATGAATATTGACGAGCGGGTTGGAGACAAAGTTGATTTCTGACAAGTCTAGTAATCTAAATAATTTAGACGTGTACGCATCATTATAAGAGCCCATGGCGGTCGTGTGACTTGCCGTTACTTTTGAACCTAGTCCACGTTCGTAAGCTTCCGTCGCTACGACTTCTACAAAACGAGATTGTTCGTCGTCTATTTCATCACAGTGTATATCTACAAGACGGTCATATTTTTCCGCTAAATCAAAAGCGATTTTCATAGATTCCACGCCATATTCGCGGTTAAATTCATAATGCGGAATCCCGCCGACCACGTCAGCTCCCATTTTCAAAGATTCTTCGAGTAATTCTTTTCCATTCGGATAAGATAGAATACCTTCTTGTGGGAATGCGACCAACTGTAAGTCTAAATACGGGGCTATTTCTTCTTTCACTTCAAGCAATGCCTTTAGTGCAAGTAATTTGGGATCTGTAACATCCACATGCGTTCTAACGTGCTGAATGCCCTGGGCGATCTGCCATGTCAATGCTTTTTTTGCACGACTTTTTACATCTTCGTGTGTAATTGTCTGTTTACGTTCAGACCAACGCTGAATCCCCTCAAATAATGTACCACTCTGATTCCATGCCGGCTCACCTGCTGTTAATGTTGTGTCTAAATGAATATGGGGTTCGATAAAAGGCGGAAGTACAAGTGATCCCTCTACATCAAGCGTGTTACTGTCACTGGCAGTTCCTTGTGACTCAGTAATCGCATCTATTTTTCCATCTTGAATACTAATATCCCATACCCCTGACTTTCCGTGTAATGCAGCGTTAATTATTTTCATTATGATTCCACCTTTTCTGTTTGTGATATAGTAACTTGCTTACGAGAAACCCATTCAACACCCTTCGTTCCAGCGACATGGACGATAGCTGAACCTATCAAGGCATTGATTGGTGGAATTCCAGGCAGAAGCGCAGCCGCAGCAATCCCGAAAATCCAGGCCACAATCGCAATTAGGTTGATGTTTTTAAATATCATTTTCTTAAACGGTTTATAATGAGCGCGGTTGAGAATAAAGAAATCCGCTAAAATAATTGCACCAATTGGAGGTAAAGTCGAACCTAGAATATTTAAAAAACCGACAAAATGATTATAAAGCCAGAGAGCAGCAATTGTTCCAACCACACCATTTAAAATAACCATTTTCTTACGTGGTAATTTTGTAATATTTGATAAGCCTAATCCTGATGCATAAAGTGCATTATCATTGGTCGTCCAAATATTTAGACCTAAAACTATAATCGCGGGCACCATTAAGTTCTGCATAAACATCACTTCAGATATATCTGCTTGCCCCGTCGCAATGGAACCCACTGCACCAAAAACAAACATTAATGTATTTCCAATGAAAAATGCAATCACTGTCGCGATAACAGCGGAACTTTTCTTTCGAGAAAATCGAGTAAAATCTGGTGTGAGCGTACCTGCACTTATAAATGAACCGATGCAAATTGTTAGTGCAGCAGCTAGTCCGAGCGATTGTGTCGGTTCATAGCCAAACAGTTCTTCCATGCCACCCATTGATTGGATCGCTTTAACAACAGATGTGCTTCCAAGTATTGAAATTAGCGGCACCGCGATAAAACCAATCACCACAATGGCTTTCATCCCGAAGAAAGCTGTACATGTCATTAAAATACCCGCAATTGCAATTAAAATATGAACATCAATGCCAGTGACTTTCTGAACTGGAACGGCAAACATCGCCGTACCTACCCCAAACCAACCGATTTGTGTAAAAGCAAGCATAAATGATGAAATATAAGATCCTTTTTCACCAAATGCATAACGTGCGAGTAAGTGCGTTGATAGACCTGTTTTTGACGCCATATAGGCAAGCGCACCAGTATAAATACCGAGGATGAGATTTCCTGCCAATACAATTAACATAAACTGTGTAAAGTTGAGACCTTGGCCAAGCTCACCACCTGACCACATACTTGCTGAGAAAAAAGTGAGTCCGAGCATGACGACTAACGTATGCCAAAAGTTTTTTCGGTGTGTTTGTGGAACAGCCTGTAAAGAGAAATCTGTATCTACTTTTTTCATAATGTTGCCTCCTGATGATTGGCACCATCTAAAGGAGCAGGGTAAAAAAAACAGGTCCCCTGTCAAAAGTGACAAGAAACCTGTGGATTACATAAAAATAAACGACATGAAAACACATGCATTGTCATTTTCACATAACCAATCCGCTTTCCTTGTCAGCCTCACAGGACTGATTTAAAGGTACCATATTTTATTACACTTATTATTGCATACAAATGATTTATCGTCAAGACTTTGGGACGTGGGGACAGGCACGCTGTCCCCACGTCCCCCCCTCATGAAAGATTAATAGTCTAGTTGGCGTAAATATAAAAGAAGATCCTCATCATGTTTTTTTAGAATATATTTTTGAATTTTGCTGTCTATCTTTCTCTGCTGTTTATCACGCTTGCTGAACAGGTTCATTAATAGAAACACAGGATTTCCCCCGGCACTTGCTGCGACACGCGTACCGGAGAAGAAATCTTCTTCTGGTAATGGTAATTCCGTTTTCTCCATAAATTCATCTTTGTAATACTTCGTAATCAAAATAGTATCGGCTTTAATTTTTAATGCAGATAGTAATTCTTCTGCATTGTTGGCTACATAACAATCATGCGACTTACTATCTTTCATTTATTACATCCTTTCTTTATTTAGTTCTTATCATCGCTTTTCCCCACAGCCATATTTTTAATCATCAAATGCTACCTTAAACAAGTACACAACATCATATTCTTCTAATTCTTCCAAGTTGTTCTCTGGATTTTCATAAAAATCGCTAGAAATGGAACTTACACCATGTTCATCATTGGAATACGCTATGCTTGCTAACACGGTTTCATCTTTATCTAAAGCTGTCTGTTCTGTAGTTGTTCCTGATACAATAGACATATTTTCAGAGGTTGGCCTCGCTTCATCGGAAGTGGTTGAGGAAGATGTGCCACTTTCATCACCAACACCTAGATAGAATGTTTCCTTTTCATGCGGTTCTTCATCAATAGCCGTAGCGAAAACAATCGATCCCTGTTCATCAATGTCTGTCGTCATATAACCCAACTCGTCATTGACCAATTCACCTGATTCGTACTTTTCTATCCATACGCTAACTTCTTCATATGCTGTATTATGAAAATCAAAAACAAATGATTTATCAGCAACCGTGGTAAGGATTGTTTCTTCTCGCTCATCCAAGTCGGCTTCGGATATATAATCTGACTTCTCATTTCCTACCGAATCACATGCATTCATGAATCCGATAAGTACAATAAACATCGCGAGTCCAGTTACTTTTTTCATTACAACACCTACTTCAACAATAAGCTATACTCCATCCTTTAAATTTCACGACTAAAACGATTTCCCCTGAATTTATTTTCCATTCAATGGTTTCGAATTAGTTTCACTCACTAAATCAATTTTAATGCCTTTGTCAAATCGTTTGGCACTTGCTAATGTGGCGCCAACCGTGATGCCCACCGATATCAAGATCATAAGAAGGACTAATCCGACCGACACAACCATTGGATAAGCCTGTTTCCACTTAAAAATCGTCATAATAATGGTGACTATCAAGCCTGGAATTCCAGATACACCGTGACTTGTAGGTTCAGGTAGTGCTACTTGTTCAACTGGGAAAACCATCAACCCATATGGAATCGCTAAAACAACTAAATAGATAATCGACAATATGAATAATAGAATGGACACGCCAAATTGTAGACGCATTTGTGGATTCATCGGATTATATTTCGCACCAATTGTTCCAAACCATAAACCAAGCGCACTGATTCCTAGGGTAATGACCACTTTTACCACGATACCAAGTAAAAATTGCGTAACAGACCAACCGAGAAAAACCCCGACAATGACTTCCACCGTTGTCAATAACACAAAAGGAATTAGCCAACTTATCCACAGTTTTCCAAGCGCAATTGTTTTTCCAGGTAAAGGTAAAATATTAAGATGCCAAGCAGACACACCCTCACGCCCGACAGAGTAGGCTGCCACTGTTCCATTTAACATGGCATATAAAAATAGCGCAAACCCTTGAGCAATTGACCAACTTATCTCAGGGAATTGACGAAGTTCGTTTATACTGCCATCGCTTGTTAAGAAGCCGATAATGATAAATCCTATCGATATGACTAGCGGCATAAATACCAACCATTCACGTGTATCTCGCTTAAGAGTTAACCACTCTTTTTTACCAATCGCTATGACAGGATGATCTAATTTTAATGAGCGCCGCTTTTTCCAGTGACGCTTTTTCTTTTTACCTCCTCCACCTTCACTAACTCGAATCCAACCTGTACGAAAGCCCTTTTCTACTGTCATGGTGGCGATCAATATTAATATAGCGCTAATAAAAAGAATCATTAACAGCGGAATTATAAATTGAATTGACCCTTGCCCTGCTTCAATGACGGCAGCGCTTCCCCAATTCGTTGGTATCCAATCTGGTAATAGAGGTAAGCCGGACATCATCATTTCTGTTATTGATATATCACTCGTAAAGTTCGGAATCATCAACAACACGTAAACCGCGATACCTGTTAAAAAACTCATTCCTGTCAAAAATTCATTCGCCCTACTAGCCGGCACAATTTGAATCACTAGCAAATTCCCTAAATATGTAATGGATAAACCTATTAAACTAACAGCAATCAACACGAGCAACAGGACCGGATAATAAAGAAAATGAACTCCAGTTGCCAAACCGTACACCATAGCCAGTACACCAAAAAAGAAGAGAATTGGAAGAGCCACACGCAGGAAGCTTTGAATATATTTTATCCAAAAAATATATGGTGTTGGAATCGGCATTGTAAATAACAACTCTAAGTCCGTTGACGCATATAGATTTTTATAAACATAAGGAAGTCCAAATAAAACCGTTATTCCAATAACCATCAGCAAACTATATGATAAAATCCCTTCAAAAATAGGTGTAGTCATTTTACCTGCTAAATACCACACACCGTTTGATATAAAAATCAAAAACAATCCTATAACAATCACCGAAATCAAATAGGCAAAAAGATTTCTCGATGGTTGCGTTCGGATGGTATTCATCATAATTCGCCATTCATTTTCAAATAAAATCTTCATCATTTGAGTTCACCTGACTCTGGTTTCCCCATCTCCTCGATGAGTGCTTGCTCCGCTTCTCCACCGGTCAGTTCTAAAAATATATCTTCTAAACTACCTTCTGATGTCCCTTCCAATTGACGCAATTCATCCATCGTACCGAGGGCAACAATCTCTCCATCCGCAATGATGCTCACTCGGTCACACATCTCTTCAGCAATTTCTAATATATGGGTGGAGACAAACGCAGTCATCCCCTCGTCACAAAGTTTTCGTAGTAGATTTTTAAGAGCGCGTGCACTTTTCGGATCAAGTCCGACCGTCGGCTCATCTAAAAATAGCACATCTGGTTCATGAATGAGCGCCCCACAGATGGCAATTTTTTGTTTCATTCCATGTGAATAACTTTCGATTAGTTCATCCGCTCGTTCAGTTAAACTAAACGTTTCTAGTAATTCCGTCGCTTTTTTCTCATACGTCTTTGTAGGAATGCCAAACACCGAGGCGACAAATTGAATGTATTCCCAGCCTGTTAATTTCGGATAAATATTCGGATGATCTGGAACATAAGCTAAGTGCTTTTTCGCTTCGATCGGAGACGTCCAAATATTGATTCCGTTAATTTCAGCAATCCCAGCAGACGGTTCCAGCAGTCCCGTCAACATTTTTATCGTCGTCGTTTTCCCGGCCCCATTCGGCCCAAGAAAACCAAACAACTCACCCTGCTCAATCTCAAGACTCACTCCCCTCACCGCATCATTTCTCCCATACCTTTTCGACAAATCCGACAACTTAACAGCAAGCATCATACAACACTCTCCCTGGAATTAATAGATGGAGCATAAGCATTTTACTCGTTAGTTTACCACGACAAAGAGCAGCAGAGAAAAGGTTTATAAAAAAATTAGATTTTGAGAGAGTATTAAAGTACAGGTGAAAAATCCCCTATTTAAAACATCTTTAAGCTTTATTTCCTTCATCTGCATCATTTTGCTTTTTCTCTTTATCATCCACTGGCATTTTATTCCCTGTGAAAGGGTTTAATTCATGTCATATCTCACCCGTGTTTCCGTTCTTCCCTGCTCACATTCTTGCCTAACGCAGCAAAATAAAGAACAAATGCCCCAAGTATAATGGGTGGCGCTATGAGTTTTAACAACTACGCCATGTTAATTCCTCCCCACTTATTCTTTATTACGATGTCACTAAGAAAAAAGTTTCAGAAAAAACAAGGACATAGAGACTACGTGGTGCCAGTCTCTATGTCCCTGTGTATTTAAATTAATCTCTTAAAATTCTCATCAAATCATAATTCCGATATTTTTTATTCCTTTTTACAGCGGTATCTGTGAATAGAAGACTTTTACTGACTAATGAATTAAGTGCATTTCTAGTGGTATTCGGGGATAGTTTTAATTCATATGAAGCTTTTTTGGCTGTGGTGAATGGATTGGCAAAAGTATACAGCCATACTTTCTTTTCAGATGCCAAGTTACAATGAGATAGACCATGTTTTGCTAACTCTTCAGCATCCTCTAATTTCCGATTAATTGATTCAGCCATGCGATTACAAGCACTAAGGAAAAACAATATCCAATCTCCCCACTTTGGATTTTCACCTCTCACACCATTAAGCATATCGTAATATCTTGCTCTCTCTTTCTCCAACTCTTCACTGACAAAGAAAACAGGTTGAGTAATAGTTTTTGAATGAACAAGTGATAAGACAATTAATATCCTTCCAAGTCTACCATTTCCATCCAAAAACGGGTGTATCGATTCAAATTGCGCATGTAAAATGGCCGTCTTAATAAGAGGATCGGCATTTTCATCAAGCACATAAAAATCATCCTTTATATGTGCTTTATCCAACGCTTCTTCATATGGAGGATAGTTAACGAAGTATTCTAGATTTTGCATATAGTCACCTATTTTTTCTGCTGAAACTGGAATGTAGGTCGCATCCTCGATTCGATTCGTGGGTCCAATGAAGTTTTGAACTTTTCGATAGTCGCCTGGAGATTGAGTAGAACCCCTTGCACCCTCCATTAATATATTTTGCAACTCCTTTATTAAGCGAGATGAAATAGGGTACCCACTTCTCACCCTGGAATAACCTTCCTGAAGAGCTCGACGGTAATTATCAACCTCAATTATTTCCCAACGTGGATTCGCTTCGTTTTGTTCTTCCACCATATCCGTGAAAGTCACTTGAGTCCCTTCAATCCTAGTCGATTCAACTGATTCACTAAGCGATAGTATTTGGATAAGAGCTTCACTTACGATTGAAGATTTAAATTTCTCTTCAAGACGGCCTATTTTATTATTTACATGAGAGAGAACCTCTAAAATTTGTATGGCTTCTTTCATCGGGACTCCAACTGGCAGCTTAGAAACACCTCGTTTAACCACATCAACACCTTCTTATCAATTTATTTACTTAATTATATATCATCCCCATTCTTAGCGCAAAAAATAATAAATAATGCGTTAACTTAAAATTATAACCTAACATCTTAGAGACAGCGTGCCTCTCCCTATCCAATTAAAAAACCATCATAATGTTTCATGATGGTTTTTATGTTAGTGGACTCTTCATCTCACTTTCAAAAATTGGCTTCCTGAAATCCCTGGTGTCGTCATTTCAACGGGATCGAGAATGGTTTCGAGTTCTTCTTTTGTCAAAAGATCATGTGCCTTGCAAATTTCTTCTATTGTTAAGCCTGTCTCCCTTGCTTGTTTCACAACTTTCGACGCTGTTTCGTAACCAATATGCGGATTGAGCGCGGTAATGATGCCATAGCTCTGTTCAACGTACGCACGACATCTCTCTATATTCGCCTCGATGCCACTCACAGCGTAACGCGTGAAAACATCCAATCCATTTTTCATTATTTCTAAAGATTGGAGGAGGTTAAAAGCGATCACAGGTCCCATTACATTTAATTCAAACTGGCCTGCTTCTGACGCCATACCGATGGATTGATCATTCCCAGAAACTTGAAATGCCACCTGATTCACCACTTCAATCATGACAGGGTTCACTTTTCCAGGCATGATGGAAGAACCTGGCTGTCTTGCTGGTAAGTTAATTTCCTGAAAACCAGTCATCGGACCTGACGCCATTAAGCGAATATCGTTACATATTTTCGACATGTTGAGCGCAGCCACTTTTAATGAAGCGGAAAGAGTCGTATAGCCATCCGTATTCTGGGTGCCGTCTACAAGACTTTTGGAAACATCTAGTTTCACACCAAGCTGAGATGATAGTTGGGAAGCGACTTTTTCAATGTATTCAGGTTTCGCGTTGAGTCCAGTCCCAACGGCCGTCGCACCCAGATTAATCGTCAGCATTTCCTGTGCCGCTTGCGTCACCCTTCTAATATCACGCTCCACGACCTCGGAATAAGCGCCGAATTCCTGTCCAAGCCGAATCGGAACAGCATCTTGGAGGTGGGTGCGTCCCATTTTCAAAACGTCTTGAAATTCATTTTCTTTATTTAAAAATTCCTTCTTCAGCTGGTGCATGGTGAGAAGCAAGTCGTCCGCCATTCGAAACGCTGCAATCTTGATAGCGGTCGGAATCGTATCATTCGTTGACTGGGACATATTCACATGTGTATTTGGAGAGCAAATATCATAATCGCCTTTATCTTCTCCGATAATTTCCAGCGCACGATTCGCCAACACTTCGTTCATATTCATATTAATGGAAGTGCCTGCCCCTCCCTGAATGGAATCCACGATGAATTGATCCGCAAACTTTCCTTCAATGACTTCATCCGCCGCTGTTACAATCGCTCTACCAAGCGTGTCTGATAGCATTTTTGTATGCATATTAGCGGTAGCCGCTGATTTCTTCACTTCAGCCAGCGCCAAGACAAGCTCTTTATGTACACGTATTCCCGTAATTGGAAAATTTTCAAGCGCTCTTAAAGTTTGTACACCGTAATAAGCTTCTTCAGGTACTTCTTTCGCTCCTAAGCTGTCTTTTTCTAGTCTCGTCCGCATGTAATAATGCTCCTTTTGATATTTTGCCGAGGGATAGTGGGTAACTTCGTCTGCTGGTTAACCCAAAAACATTGTCAATCTCCCTCTAGCACTTAAAGTAATTTTAAGTTAATCGGTTATTAATTAAGATCATCTATTTTATCTAAAGCCTGCTTCAAATTCTGTAATTCTGCTAAATTAAACGTGAGCCCCTTCCCCATTTTTTCATGATCCTCTGACCAATCTCTTATATCATACTTAGGCTCCCGGCCGTTCCAACTAACTAAATTCAATTCTTTTTGCCAACCTTTTGACCCTTCTGATAGGACTGCTATAGTTTCAACAACTTCAAAAGAAAAACCTTTGTTTGCCATCATGCTCGCTCCTTTACTTGATTCAATCGTATCGATGTTTACGCTTTATTATTCTATCTGTATTTTAACACAAACTCACTCTCTTTTAAGCTAAATAAAAACCTTTTCCACGGAAAATCACTCTCCTAAAATTAAAACGATACTACACTCAGCGCTATTCTATCTGCATTTTCTTAATATTTCAAAGCAATTTTTCAATAACAGAATAAATGTATTTGTAACTGCTAGCTGCCATGCATAATTTAAATTCAAGGCGGGTACAGGGATATAGACTACGATTTGAGAAAGGGGATATTATGACCAACAAAGAAGAGAACAAAAATAGTAAAGATGTGCAGCTTGAACAGTACGAAAGCAAAACACAAGCGATGGTAGGGAAATGACGAATGATTCAGGAGTAAAACAGTCGAATGATGAATGGTCCTTAAAAGCTGGAAGACGTGGACCAACCCTACTACACGACGCCCACTTCCACCGGAAACAATCCCCTTTTAATCATGAGCGGATCCCTGAAAAAGTCGTTCATGCGAGTGGATTCGGCTTATACGGTGAATTTGAAACATATAAGTCTATGTCTGACGTGACCATGGCAGACTTCCTTCAAGAAAAGGCAATAAAACACCTGTCTTTGTCCGTTTTTCTAATTTTGTAGGTAGCAAAGGATCCAAAGACACCGCTGTCGATGTACGTGGATTTGCGACGAAATTTTACACAAAAGCAGGCAACTACGATATGCTCGCCCTCCAGTTTCCAGTTTTCCTTGTCCCGGACGCCATGAAATTTGCCAATATGGTGCATTCCATTAAACCTAATCCCAAAACAGAGACACCACAAGCCACCTCTGCACATGATAATTTCTGGGATTATGTGGCCAATAATCAGGAGACCGCTCATATGGTTACCTGGCTCATGTCCATGCGTGGACGACCACGTAGCTGGCGTATGATGGAAGGATACCCAATCAATACATTTCGTTTTATCAACAAGGATGGCAAATCAACGTTTGTCCGGTTTGTTTGGAAGCCCTTACTAGGTGTCCACGACCTGTTGCTTGATGAAGCCAACATCATTGGAGGCATGGATCCGGATTTTCATCGTCATGATATCATTCAGGCGGTCCAAAATGGTGCCTATCCTGAGTATGAACTCGGCGTCCAACTGATTAATGAAGAAGACGAGTTTAATTATGACTTTGACGTTCTTGATGATACGAAATTATGGTCCGAAGAAGATGTGCCCGTTGAGATTATTGGAAAAATGACATTGAATCGCCTCGTGGACAACTTCTTTGCGGAAGAAGAACAATCATCTTTTGACTCATCAAGCCTTGTACCTGGCATAGATTTTTCGAACGACCATGTGCTTCAAGGCAGATCATTCGCATACCGGGATACCGATTATCATCGACTCGGCTCGTCCAATATCAATGAAATTCCTGTCAACAAACCAATCAATGATAGCTATTTAAACCAACGTGACGGATATATGAGGCATCGCATCGATAAGGATACTGTCGATTACCATAACAATTCACTGGCTGGGAACACGCCGGAACCAGTGTCCCATGAAGATGGTGGCTTTCAAAGTTATCCTGAAAAAGTGCAGGGCCATAAAACACGTGATGTACCGAGTGACTCGTTCAACGATCATTTCTCTCAAGCGAGAATGTTCTGGAACAGCATGTCTGAGGTTGAAAAGCAGGACATCATCCAATCGTTCAGCTTCCACCTCGGCAGCGTCAAAAGTGAATCGGTCAGGCAGAAAAACGTAGAGATGTGGGCCAATGTCGATAAAGATATGGCGGCTGACATCGCTGAAAATATCGGCGTCAACCTTACAGATGGATCACACGTTTCAGTGGATAAAAGCTCGCCTTCACTTAGCATGAAAAATACAACCTTTAAAGCAGCTACACAAAAACTAGGCGTCCTAATTGGTGACGGGTTTGACGACAAAGTGAATGACACACTTCAACAACTCAAGGATGAAAAAGTCTTTGTAGAAGTCATCAGCAGTCAACTCGGCACAGTAAAAAGAAAAGACGGTAAGGAGCTGCAAGTCGATAAAACATTCTTAACAGCTCATCCGACACTTTATGACGCGCTTTATATTGTCGGCGGTGAAGTGGTGAAGCAAGAATAATTTGATGAACAAGTAGAAATGTTCACCCAACAAGCCTATAAAATGTACAAACCGCTCGGTGTCACAGACACGGGACAAGCTTATTTGCCTATTAGTAAGGACAATAACCCGTCTGGTGTTGATTCACTAAGAACAATGCTTCTTTTGCAAAAGATTTCTAATCCGCTATCGCCAAACGACGTTTCTGGGATCGAAAATAGGCTGTTAGCAACAAAACGCTTATCCTTCATTAATAGGATAAGCGTTTTATAATTCAATTTAGTATTGAGTCCTTCACGTTCTTTGTGAATTCACACCGGTCGAACGGTAATTTCATTTACATTCACATAATCTGGTTGAGTCACCGCATAAACAACCGCTTTACCGATATCAGCGGCCTCTAGTTTTTTACGCCCGTTCCAAGTATTGCCTTCACTTAGACGTGTTGCCACCATACCTGGAGAAATATTCGTCACGCGCACTCCCGTCCGGGCGAGTTCCTTTTCAAGTCCCATCGAAATAGCACGCACCGCATATTTAGTTCCACTGTAAACCGTACTATGTTTTGTTACTTCATGCCCTGAAACGGACGCGATATTGACGATGTGCCCCGTTGCTCGCTCAATCATTCTCGGCAGGACAGCATCAATATTGTAAAGAACTCCCTTGATATTGACGTCAATCATTTTCTCCCACTCGTCCACTTTACCGGAACGCACTGTTCCCTCAAGCATTTGGCCTGCGTTATTGACCAAAATGTCCACATCTCCAAAATGGGCGACTGCCGTCTCGATCATCCTCTTCACATTTTCTGACTCAGCAACATCTGCTTGTACTGCCTGAACCTTACCTCTTCCCTGCCCTTCAATATCTTCCTTCACTTTATTTAAATTTTCCAACGTCCGTGCAGCCAGTACAACATTCGCACCCTCAGCAGCCAACCCCTTTGCAATAGCCGCTCCAATACCACTGCTCGCACCTGTCACAATCGCTGTCTTCCCTTCCAACTGACTCATAACTATACCTCACTTCCATTTTAATAAATGTCAGGTACACAATCTATTCAGAATAGCATCGGCGCTTGGATACAATACAATTTAGAATTGTGTGTGTACCTGGTACCGTTATAACACGACGATTGCTTCTACTTCAATAAGAAGTTCTGGTGCAGCCAAACTTTCAACCCCTATCATTGTTTCAGCATGTGAAGGCACGCCGTCAAGGAAAGAATGCTTAACTTTAGCAATTGTTTCACTTTCATGAGGTTGTGTTGTATAAATGGTTGTTCTTACAACATGGTCCCAAGTCGCACCGAGTTCATCTAAAATATGTTGAATGTTCTCATACACCTTTGCTGCCTGCTTTGCTAAGTCCCCCCTCACCTACTACCTGAAAGTTCTCATCCCACGAAAGTTGCCCCGAAAGATAAATTGTTCTATTGCCTTTAGGTATCACCGCATGCGTGAAACCTTCCACATTGAATAGTTTATCGGGATTAATAAGTACACAAAGAATTGTGAGTTATGTCAGTGCCTGGCACTAGCACTACTTATGCATCTATTTGTCTATTCCTTGAGCATTTTTCTAGAAACAGGTACTAGGTTGCCCAAAAACTCTAAAGCGACGTACCTAGCACTGTTTATTAAGATATGATTATATGAAGTCTTACTATTTATCTCTCTTTATTCCGTGTGTGTGCCCCAATAATAATATCTTCAGCAACATCATCTAACATTTCTATCATTTTCTCTTCTGTAAAGTATTCCGGAAGTAGACCATTTGCGACCTGAACGGCCAACCCAGTTTGAAATATTTCCATTTTATGCAAAATATTCATTAATTCCTGGTCGGAAAACTCCTTTAATGTCGGATCAGCCTTCATTTGCTGAACAAGGAATAACATATTTTCTTCATTATGCTCTATGTAAGGGTTATTTTTCATCATTAAATCACGATAAAGAACACTATATTGCTTAGCGAATTTAATACTTCCTATTCCGATATCGCGAAAAGGATGTCCGGAATTTTGCTCTAAAATTAAATTCTTGGCAATTTCCATAGTATGACTAATCACTTCCTGAATTAGTTCTTCAACATCCTTAAAATTTACGTAAATTGGTGCAATTGAACTGCCAAGTTGTTCAGCAACTTTTCGAATCGTGATTGCATCTATCCCTTTTTCTTTTGCGATATTAAACGCAGCTATAATAATATCTTCTTTTGAAAATTTTTTTCTCGGTGCCATGTTTATTCCCCTTTTAGCCGATATATCAGTTGATACATATTCTATTTCTCCATCAAATGCTTGTCAAATAATTAATTTTCAAAAAACTATTTACAAATAGTAAGTCTCCTTTTATAATTTAAATCATACGATATATATCAAATGATATTTAAGGAGGAAACTATGAAAAAATTTGGAGGCATATGCTTGGTCGTTGGACTTATCATGTTGTTGAATGTTGGCTCGATCTCGGCAAGTACGATGTCTGAAGACGATATCGCTGAAGCGGTAGACACATTCATGGAGGAAATAGTAAGCCGAGGAAATATTCCGAACGCTGCTATCTCTGTCGTTTATCGTGGGGAGATAATTTTAGAAAAAGGGTATGGCTATTCGAATTTGGATACAAAGGATTCTGTCAATCCGGAAAAAACACTCTTTCGAATTGGTTCTGTATCCAAACTTTTTACGTGGACAGCAATTATGCAACTTGTTGAACAAGGAAAAATAGATCTCGACGTAGATGTTAACGAATATTTGGATTTTCCTATACCAAACTATGAAGATTCAAGTCCAATAACGTTACGCCATTTAATGACACATACGCCTGGGTTTGAAGATTATCCTGAACATATTTTCAAATTGGAGGAAGAGGAAATGCTCCCGCTCAATGAATATGTTCGTGAGCTCTTGCCTGAAAGAGTTTTTCCAGCGGGAGAAGTACTTGCCTATTCTAACTACGGGACGGCATTAGCGGGGTATATTGTTGAACAAGTGAGCGATATGCCCTTTTCTGCATATATAGATAAGAATATTTTCTTACCCTTACAAATGAATGATAGTACGTTTGAACAGCCGTTACCTGAGCAATTGGCTGATGGCATAGCAACGCCTTATCGTTTCGTAGATGAACATTTTGCTGAAGGAGACTTTGAATTTTTACCTGAACCGGCTGGAGCTATGAGCACCTCTGCATCCGACATGGCAAAATTTATGACTGCTTACTTACAAGAAGGGCAATTTAATGATGAAAAAATATTAGACAAAAATACAGTTGGACAGATGTTCGAGCAACAGTTCACTCAACACCCGAAATTAAACGGAATGGGACTTGGTTTTATTGAAGGTAATTTCAATGAGCAACGCACCCTTTTCCACGGCGGTGGTACGATGCTCTATAATTCTGCCTTATATTTATTACCTGACAAGGATATCGGGATATTTATAACTTATAGTGGAGGGAATCATTATGTGCATAATGAAGTGTTCAAGCAATTTCTAGATGAGTTTTTTCCAGTGAAAGAACCGGCGGCTATCAAGTCACCAGATGGTGCAGAAGAGAGGGCTAGTCACTACGTCGGGGAATATCACCAGAACAGAAAGAGTTTTACGACCTCAGAAAAATTTGTCAGCCTGATGACGGGCATTATTTCTGTTAAAGCGGATAAAGATGGACAGTTACATGTCACACATGCAGGTGAAACAAATAAGTTTGTGGAAGTGGAGCCCGGTATATTTGAAAGTGCACGATCTGAAAGAACCCCTGATGGATTTGGAAATTTTAAAAGAATCATTTTCGAAGAAGAGGTAGAGGGAAATCTAATGTTAATGGCAGATGGGCCGATGACATATACAAAAGCCCCTTGGTATGCAAGTAGTACATTCACGATTGTCATGTTAGCATGTATTTTATTATTTATTGTCGCAACAATTTTTATTTGGACGTTTACAGCAATCATAGGTGTATTTCGAAACAGAAAAAAGGCTCGGTCCAACTGGGAAATTCTAGCTAAAATTGTAGCGATTGTATATGGGGTCGCCACCATTAGTTTTTTTATCAGTATCATCATAAATGGTGAAGTAGATCCTATTTACCAATTTCCTAAATCCGCTTATAGCGCTCCCCCAGGAGGGAGTGGGATTCTAGATTATATTCTATATTTAATCGTTATTTTTAGTATCGCTTTTTTAATATTCACGATAGTCGTGTGGAGAAAAAAAGCTTGGAGCATGTTTGGCCGAATTCATTATTCACTCTATACGATTGCTTCTCTCATCTTAGTCTGGTTATTTTACTACTGGAACTTTTTTATTTAGAGGGCGCAAAAGGTGCCAGGTACGTAAACAATTCTGAATTGTATGTGTACCTGGCACTACATCACTCCGTAATTCAGAGGAAATAAGGCTAAATAAACCCATTTTTCATAATAATCATGATAACTAATCGAGATGGACTTTATTGTACATATATGCGCCTATTTAGCGTTTGAATTAAGTGTGCTTTAGTTATAACATTAAACATACTGTTCATGAACGGAATAGGTGTACACCACAATCAAATAAAAATAAAGGGGTTTTTTGCAACATGATTCAATCAAAATGGAAAAGGTTAGGAATAACTGCGTGTTTATCTTTATCATTGATCGCTGCAGGTTGTGGTGAATCAACGGACGACAGTGCACAATCTGAAGAAGAAGATGTAAATGTTAGTGAGGAAATGGAATATACAATCACAGGAATTGAGCCTGGTGCTGGACAAACTGAAACAAATGAAGAAGCCATAGAAACATACGATAGTCTCAGTGGTTGGGAGCAGGAAATATCTTCAACAGGAGCCATGTTGACAGAATTGGATGAAGCTATTCGTAATGAAGAACCGATTGTTGTCAGCGCTTGGTCACCGCATTATATGTTTGCTGAATGGGATATTAAATACTTAGAAGATCCTGAGGACCTCTTCGGGGAAGAGCAGCAATTCACAACAATTGTGAGAGATGATTTAGAAGAAGATATGCCTGAAGCTTATACTATTATGGATCGATTTGAATGGGAACTCGATGATGTAGAAGAAGCGTTAGTGGAAACTCAAGAAAAAGAAGTTGACGAAGTGGCGGAAAATTGGGTAGAAGACAATCAAGATACAGTTGCTGAGTGGACTGAAGGTATAGATTCTATCGATGGTACGCCAATCGAATTGGTCGTCATCCCCTGGGATGCTGAAACTTTTATAACAGAAATAGCTAAAGTTGTCCTGGAACAACAAGGGTTTGATGTCACAGTCACTCCTGTAGATCCAGCTGTTTTATTTGAAGCCATCGCAACAGGTGATGCTGATGCTTCCCTATCACCATCAATGCCCGTGACACATAGTCATTTATACGCCGAATATGAAGATGATTTTGAAGATCTCGGCGCGAATGTGGAAGGTAACAAAATTGGCTTAGCCGTGCCATCTTATATGGATATCGACTCTATTGAAGATTTAGAGCCTAAGGAATAATAACTTAGAACTAATGAAGAACTTCCGAATAGGAGTTCTTTTTTAGTTGATGAATAGAGTGAACATACAAACGTTAATGAAATTTTAAAATAAGTGCTTTAAAACACTCTTATTTTAATTAACTAATTATTTCAAAAGTACTGAAACCTTTGCGTTAAAATTAACGTAGTAAATATTATTAACTAACAGGAGCATTTATCGGACACTTTTGCTTAAATAAGAGATACGTGAATACTTTAAAACTGGAAATGAAATGACAGATTTCGGCAAACAAGAGGGATGACAAACTTTGCGCCCTTTATGCTAGCTATATAAGGGTCAGTTTGCGGAAAACGGAGGGATTAGTTATATAATGCAATTGTTCTTAAATGGGTTAATTAGGGGTACAGTCCCCTTTATTATTTTATCATCAATCTCAATATGGAATAAATTACAAGGATCTGTTGGGACATCAAGAATTTTTCTATTCTATAGTCTAATAGCCTTTTTCCTGGGATTAACTAGTGTGATCTATCAAATTAAACAATGGAACTTTTTAAAACAAATTGTTGCGCATTATATAGCAATGCTAATTACAGTTTTTCCAACTTTACTTCTGTTGGGTGCATATCCACTAGATTCCCTCGGTGATGTATTAAAAGTGTATTTAGAGTTTAATAAGGTTGGTCTTATCCTATTTTTTTCGTCGTTTTTTATTATTAAACTTTTCAATAAATTGAACGTTGCAAAACGGAATTGATTGCTAGGAGGAATGCAATAACCATGGATCGTTGTGCCAGAATAAGGTCAGATTGTCGAAGGTAAACTATAAAGGAGGTATTATTTAAAAAAAATAATAGGAAGTATATAAAATGGAGTTTGTGGATTTGTTTATTAATACCTTTTTTTGTTGTTAATGCTAAATTAGGAGGAGGAGAAGGCGATGTATTTGTTAATCTTTCCGTCAATAGAGATGAAACATTTCAAGTAGGAGACAGAGTAAAAGTGGGATATAATGGTACTATTATGGAATCAAACCCAGCCCAAATTAATACCCTTTTTGTTGAATTAATCGATTGATAATATAGTATCTGTGTTCCACTAACGCCGCTATAATGGAATAAAGAAAAGGCTCACTTCTATGAATTAAATAAAAGCATACTTCACTTGAGTAAGCTAAGTAGTTTTTGTATAAAAAATATAACTTTTAATCATCTGATGAATATTAAATGGATTTGGTTTATAATTAAGTTAATTAAAGTTAGGAGGTAGTTGAATGAGTGCAAAAGAAGAAGTTATAAAAATTATTGAAGAGCTACCTAATAATGTAACTTTAGAAGATATAATTAAGGAGCTTTCTGTTAAATCAAAGATTGAAAAAGGCTTGACTCAACTTAATAATGAAGAAAGTTATTCTCACGAAGAAGTGAAAGAGAAGTTAACTAAATGGCTGAATTAAGATGGTCAAAATTAGCCATAAGTGATTTAGATGATATTATTTTCTATATCTCTCTAGATTCTGAAATAGATGCCAAATTATTTGCAGCTAAAATTATTGATACCATTGAAACAACATCCGCATTCCCATACTCTGGTAGGATTGTTCCCGAATTAAATGATGAAATAATTAGAGAAAAAGTCTTTAATAATATTCGTATCATTTATCGGATTAAGGACAATGTGATGGAAGTTGTCCGCGTTCTCCATAGTGCTAGAGAGTTTCCAAAATTAAATTAATAACATCATTCCTGTAAATAATGGTCACGGTGTTACTTTTTTATGTATGTGAAATTTTACACTTAAACGAGCGCTTATCTGGTAAAAAGGATGGTGTCTTATACTGAATAAAAGAACCATATTGCTAAAATTTCATTGTTAAAGGGGGATTTGAATTGCTTTATCTTGGAAGTCTTATGCTTGGAATAATTGCTTGGATTCTTCCTGCGATTAACCTGGCGAGATATAAAGATCAAAATCATAATAGTTGGATCATTTTTTCCATTATGAGTATAAGTGCTTGTGCTATTTCGCTCTGTTTACAAATAATTAATACATATAATCTGATAATAATTGAGGATTGGGCTGCTTTATTAGACACAATGGGTACTTTAGTAACTGTTTCTGCCATTCTCCTCATTGTTACTTTAATTTTAAATTCTGTTACGTTCATTGTATACCGTGACAGAACAGCGAAATAGTTTATAGCGACTATTATAGATGTCCATTGGGCCAGAATGGGCGTTGAATAAGGCTCAAGCAATGTAGTGTTTGAACCTCTTATGATTCCCTTTGCCCTTGGTCTGCCCCGTTAACCTAACCACCCTAACCACTTCTTTTATACCCTTTCAAAATAACCTAGAAAACTAAACAAAAATACCACTGCCAATACGTAAATAATCATATTCCCCTCTTTACGAATAATCGATAAGACACTGCCTAACAGAATTAAGAAGGAAAAAGTCAAAGGCAACGATTTAAGCAGCCATTCATTTTTGATAAAAAATTCATTGAATATACTGATATATATTAAAACAAAAGCAATGTTATAGCTGATTAATTTTAATTTGTAGGTGGAATTCTCCACTGGTTGCAATGGTTTCCCCTTCCAATATCCAAACAATAACTTATACGGAGTCTTGCTTATTTGATCGTGAATTCTCACATAAATCGGCTGTAGAAAAGGCGCTTTTCCATTTAGTAATTCATAGCCCCAAGCCATTTCCCTCTTTGCAAAACATTGCTTGATAGCGTTATTAGTATAATCCGGATTCTCTTGATAAGCAGGAGTTAAGAGTCTTTCTGGTTCGATAGAAAATGCAAACCTTTTCCCTTCTTGCTCACCAAAATACCTATCTTTATTACTAAAAACGCCATAATAAATTGAAACCGATAAATTTAGCAGAGGGTGGTAAAAAAATTTTAGTCGACCGGTACTCGGATCGACAGGAATCCATCCTTGTCCCTCGATATATATTTCACACCAGGCATGTGGCGAAAACTTTTTTAACGACCATGTCCCATAAAGCATTCGCACAGGAATTCCAAGTGCTCTACATAAAGAACAATACAATGCCCCAAATTCACCGCAATCCCCTTTTTTTCTATTTTGAAAATGAAATATCCCTCTCTCATTAAACTTTGTCGTATACTTATAATTATCAACGACATATCGGTAAATTTTTTTCGCCTTATCGATGTCCGTTTCCGTATCACCCACAATTCTTTGCGCATCTTCTTGTAGTTGTTTATTGACCGGAATCAATTCAGTTGAACGCAGAAAGAAATTTCTTTCATCCTCTGATATTGGCTCAAGATGACCAATCTCTTTCTTACTTCCAAAATAACGGATATTAATTTCAAGTTTTTCTTTAGGATGCAGTTCAAAGTACCAAATGTTATTCACATATTCATGTTTCGTAATCTCTTTCGGATCCATATTGGCCTGTAATGATATATTTTTTTGTGTACTATTGTCTCTTGGCTCGGAAAACCATAGTTCGATTATATCGTCGGTTGTATTTTCATATTCATAATCAATTTGATAATTTTGCTGCCTCGTCAAATACTTACACCACCTTATAAAACAATGATGTCTGGGTCTAGTTTAGTTAAATCTATTTTTAATAGTAACATAATTAGCCATTGATAACCTCGAAGTTATTACAATAATCACTTGACTCTGGCCTTACGACATCCATCGAATATGTTGATTGCCTCCGATAAAACAAAAATGAATATGATGCCTCCCACTAGTCTACCTTTGAGTTGTAAAACTTTTATATTGAATAAATCGCTCAGATATATCAAAAATTCTTGATGCAGTAAATTCGGATTGCTAAATATAACAATAAATATAGTAGTTGAAATAAGTGCGAGTATAGCATTATAAATTGCCATTTTCATTGTCCACTTACTTTTAATGAATTTGTATAGAGCGAGCCCAATTTCTAGGACGATGACGACGAGAACGAGTGGCCAATAACTTAGTAGAATTTCTTGATTAAAAGCTGGAATGACAAACTCAAGACCAGTCCCAGAATCTTCATAGATACCTATAAGTCGATCGGCATTAAAATAAAGAGTTACCCAAATTGCTATCCACATGAAATAACCAAATACTTCAAGCTTTTTAATCGCTTTTTTCTTAGGAATATGTGGAATATTTTTCAAATCTTTAGGTGTCCACTCTTTAAAACTTGTTGAGAGTGGCTGTTTATATTTTCCCTTGTCAGTTCGTTCGATAATGGCAAAAATGAGTGTTAACCAGAAAAAGACTTGTATTCCCACTTGGATAAAGCCCCATATTCCTTCCCCCATAATATGAAGTACAATATCTAGAATAGCGTCTTCTCCATTATAGTTAATAAAATATTCTGCGGTCATGGATATCAAAGCAATCACAGAAACAATCGGTATAATCATTTTTAATAACGATACATATGCATCAAAATAGCGTGGACCAATCAAGTGCATGGGTTGGTCGCGATATTCACTAGCTAATGTTACAGGGTTTCCTAATTTTTCAAGAACTGAATTAACATCTTCTTCACCGTAATCATCTGGCAGCATATCTTCAATGGTTGACCTTAACTCAAGTCCAATATCTTCACGACTTTTTTCCGGTAGCCTACGAGTGACTTCCTGGATATAAACCTCAATCAGTTCCATCTTCCTTCTCCTCCTTTATTAGAGCATGAAGCACCGTTGTATTTTCAATCCATTCTTCTTTTAACTGCCGGTAGACCTTAAGACCATATTCACTTAAAACATAATATTTACGTGGCCTGCTTTCAGAAGTGTCCCAAGTGCTCGTTAATAATTCTTGTTTTTCTAATCGACGGAGCAATGGATATAAGGTACTTTGATCGATGTTGATATTCGCTTTTTCCAATAACTGAACGAGTGAATATCCGTACTGGGGCGTTCTTAATTGACTTAAAACAGCTAATGTCAGCGTCCCTCGTCTGAGCTCTGTTGTTAATGAACTAAGTATGGTACTCATTCATTCACCTCATTTCCATATACTGTACAACATACACTATAAAGATTATACTATGTATCATACACTATTATAATTACAATAACAATTGAATTTGTATAATTATATCCAGAAAATAAATTTATCGATGTTGTTCAATTCCTTAATTAACACAAAAAACCTCAGGACTCTCCCTGGCCCGAGGTTGAATTTATTGAATATAACATTCTCATTGTTTCTATAAACAAAAGCAAAAATCTATTTCCCTGCAATTTTCTTCAAAAACTCCGATTTTAATTCCATAGACCCATGACCGGGTACACGACAATTAATATCATGATCGCCGTCAATGATTTGTATGTTTTTAACTGTTGTTCCTTGTTTAACGATATTGGAACTACCTTTGACTTTTAAATCCTTCACTACCGTTACGGTGTCGCCATCTTCCAAGACATTACCAAAGGCATCCCGCGTAACCGCTGCTTCTGTTTGCTCCGCTTCTTCCTCATCAGACCACTCATGGGCACACTCGGGACAAACATAAAAAAATCCATCTTCATATGTATAAATTGATTGACATTCTGGGCAATTCGGCAAATCTGCCATTTGCATCTCCCCCTGTTTTTAAATCTAGTATAGCATGGAAATGAAAAACAGCATGGGATTGATATTCAAAATCAGACGAAAAACGCGTGCCAGGTACATAAACAATACTAAATTGTTTGCTTACCTGGCATCAATCTACCTATCTAAATTGTAACTGGAAGTTTTCCACCAGGGGTTTCACCAAACACAACATCTACAGCTGCCTGTATTGACGTAAGATTTTTTAATTGCCAATTATCCAGCGCATAGGAAGCAAGATAAGCATTGACTTCTGAAAAATGCTTATAGTCATATGGAAGGCCAAGTGAGACAACAACCATTGGTTTGCCTGTTGTCAATAATTTTTTGACTAATTGACTTTGCCCAGTTGGTAATTCAGCTAATGAGTAAGTTGCCATGATAATCCGGTCCGCCTTTTCAGCCTCATTTACAGCTTGCCTTATCTCTTTATCGGATGGATTATGACTATCTGCTTGCCAAGCAATAACCTTTCCATTATTGTTTTGTTCGGCGTATTTTGCAATAGCATCAACATATGTGACACCAGCAATAAATATAGTATCCTCGTTCTTTCCATTAAAAGGTAAAACTTCTTCATTTTTCACTAAAGTTATTGAATCTCGTGCCATTTGCATGGCCATCTTTTGATGTTCTGGATTGCCAACAAAGGATTTAGCTTCAGATGTATCAACAAAACGACGGTTAAATAAATCATACTCTAATTTTTTCCTTAAAATACGTTCTAGAGAGTTGTTAATCCGTTCTTCAGTCAATTCACCAGATTGATAGGCTTCATAAAGGGCTTCATACGTTTCTATTTGATCTTTTGTCGGGCCTTCCGCCATAACGATATCCGCTCCCGCTTGGATTGACATCACAGCCGCTTCTCCAGCTCCCCAATTGGCATCAATAGCTTGCATTCCCATGGCATCTGTAACGATTAAACCTTCAAACCCCATCTCCTCACGTAACAGTCCTGTGAGCACATCTTTCGATAATGTCGCAGGGAGCTTAGGATCAATCGCTTCAACGATGATATGTGACGTCATGATTGAATCAATTCCAGCTTTAATAGCTGCTTGGAAAGGAGGTAAATGTACTTCTTTCAATTCTTCCATATCATAAGTGACTTTAGGCAGCTCATGATGCGAATCTGCCTCAGTATCTCCATGGCCTGGAAAATGTTTGGCTGTTGCTATCACACCTTCCTCTTGATAGCCACGGACTTGAATCTCCGTCATGTGAGACACTAAATCGGTTTTTTCTCCAAAAGAACGCACACCAATAACCGGATTCAACGGATTGTTATTCACATCTGCATCAGGCGAATAACTCCAGTTAAATCCGAGTGCTTTAACTTCACGTGCTGCAATTTGCGAATACGTTTTAGCGTGTTCCAAGCTGTTCGTTGCCCCAATGCCCATTTGCCGTGGAAGAGTCGTTGCATCATCGGGGACACGTTGCGCAGCTCCATTTTCCAAGTCAGCCGTCACAAATAAAGGTATATTCAAACGTGTCTCTCCTGCAAATTCCTGAACTTTATTATTGTATTCTGCTTGCGACACTACATCTCGCTTACCATAGACAATCATTGAACCTACAAAATAATCCTGAATCATTTTCCGAATGAACTCACTGGGCATCTCCGTATCCCCGTGTTCGTTTGAGGCCATCACTAATTGCCCAATTTTCTCTTTATCACTCATCTTTTCAATGATACTTGCAACTTTATTATCCACATTCATTCCCCCTCATCTGAGTTAATGCCGCATTACATTCTACTAATAAAACTGCTACCTTTTACAATTATGAACTTGATTTACATATCAAAATTCACCACGTATCTATGAATTCCTGTATTATAATAGGCTTCAGAGTATTCTACAATATTTCCATTTTCATCGATCGAAAACCGAAAACGTTGTAATAATGGCTTTTGCTCTATGTTTAGCATACTTGCAATATGTTCATCCGGCGTACCGACATCAAACTCATCTTTAAATTGATGGAATCTTATCCCCTGTTGATACATGATTTCATATAAAGAATTCTGCAGGTGATCAGGATCATTAGGTAAGTTTATATGCTCTGATACATAATGTTTAAAATAAATATAGGGTTTATCATTTAATCTATAAAGCCGCTCGACGCAGTGACATTTTTCGTTAAATAAATCCCCTAAAATAGCATGATTCGCAGTATCTATCGTTGACAAATGAACAAATTCTTTACTTAGCTCATGGCCTTCTTCCAATAGGTATTCCGAAAAGCGTTGGCCTTTCGATAATTTAGAGACCGCATTATTGTCGAGGACCGTTGTACCAATACCACTCCGTTTTTCAACATACCCTTGTTGGGAAAGTTGTTCGACTGCTCGCCGAACGGTAATAATACTCACGCCAAATTCCTCTTTCAATTCCAGTTCAGAAGGAATTAAAGTATTTTTCGGATAGTGCCCGCTAATAATTCTTTCTTTTAAAATTTCCTGTAATTGTATATATAAGGGTCCTTTTTTCAAGGTTAACTTCATAATTTATCTACCTTTCTATACCTTCACCAATGTCATTCTTAACTAACTGCCATACTTCTTCCATAGAACAGATAGGTGCGTCACCATGAGTAGTATGTGCTAAAACACCAGCAGCTGCTGCATATTCAATCATATCCTGGGTAGAAAACGACTTCAAAATACCGTGCATGACGCCACTTGCAAATCCATCCCCACCACCAATACGGTCTAACGTTTTATAAACGTACTGTCTAGAATAAGCAAATGAAGATAGATGATATATAAACCCCTGAATCGTTTGATTAGCCGCTTTTTCTTTTCTCATCGTACCGGCTATCGTACCAATTTTAAATTTGTCTGCCACTTGTGGTAAGACGTCTTCTAATTGGGCTTGTTTGTCAACTTCTTCTGTTTTAAATCCAAGCAATAATATGGCGTCTTTCTCTGTCATAAAACAAATATCTGTCAATTGTAACATAGCTTCATAAAACCGTCTTGCTTGATCAGTTTGATCCTTCCACAGTTTCGGACGATAATTACAATCAAAAACAATAGTAATACCTAATGCTTTTGCCTTTTGAGCGACTTTAAGTGCAATATTTCGAATATGTTCTGACATGGCTAAGGTTATCCCACAAAAATGAATCAAGCTTGTGTTTTTTAAGCTATTCTCTAAATCGTAGTCTGTTAGTGATGAGGTGCAAAAACTACTTTCTTGGCGATTAGTATAGGTTACTTTTGTTGGGCGAACACTATATCCCCTCTCGAAAAAGTATTTTCCTAAATAATCTCCACCTCGACTAATATCTTGTGTTGAAATGCCTAGAGATTGTATAGACGACATAGCTGCATCCCCTAAGCTGTTCTGAGGTAATCTTGTAATAAGAGATGTTTGATGGCCATATCGACTGAGCGCGCTTAAAACATTTACTCCTGTTCCTGTATAAGACACATGTAAAGTATGTGCCTGTTCCAGTTTTAAATGCTCTGGAACTTCCAACCTCATCATCACTTCGCCAAACGCTTTTACCATCATGTTACCACGACTCTTTTGATAATGTCATATAGTTTTTTGACATCTTCAACACGAGTTCTGCCAGTGTCTTTGTCGATAATCGAAGAATAAACATGGGGAATAACTTTCGTAACACCTGCTTGTAAGGCGATGGTGACAATTTCTTCAAAATTTTGTAAATCAATACCACCAGTTGGTTCCAATGGAAAATCTTCTTTAGCACATATATGAGCGATACGTTTATATTGCTCTCTAGTTTGTAAGCCATCAAGTGGAAAAAGTTTGACTGAGTTACCCCCCATTTCTTTTATGAATGATATCGCAGTTGTGAGAGGAATTTCCATTTGTGTCCCCGTTGAAGTCAAAGGACCTGTTGCAACATTGACATAGCCAAGTTGGTCCACTGGATTTACAAGTCCATTTACCAAAGTCGTTTCATTTTGCAAACAGGCTCTTGTATATCCAACAGCAGAAAACACTTGGTTGACATGGTCTAACTTTAAAGTGCGGCAAATTTCAGCCACCATTTTCCACTGTCGAGGATCTCCTGCGCCTAATCCTAGCGAAATCGCTCCTCCTAACTCTTTTTGATATTCACCAATATCCTGAACGGCTTCATCGACTGTTTGATAATGAGTAGAAAGTAATCCTATCAACACATGGCCTTCTGTCACTTCATAGATTTCCTTAGCATTATCTATATCTTTAGCAAGTACATTTAAACATAATTTATCTTTGTAAAAACGGGATTGTACCATATGCTCAACCACCTAATATTTGTTTTATTCTAGCAATCATCGTATCTACTTCCTGTGAAGATAAAGCTCTTGGATCTATATCGAAATAACCTATATTTGCATTATAATCTCTCGTGTAAATGGCAATGTCACCTTGTTTTAATTGTTGTGTTAAGTAAAGGGCATCATGTTTGACTTTACTTTCATCTAATTCAATCCGCGCGCGATATATCTGACGCCCTGACTCATCTTGATGTATGGCAACTTTCACACCGACGAGATTTTCTAGTTCAAAAAATTGATTTAATAATTCCATTTGATTTTGTTTTGACATGCCTTCATTAGTATAAGTTTCAAGTGCCTGCAATAATCCAAAAATAGATTCTTTTCCAACTTTCATGGCTCTTCCGATACCTTTTAAATGAGGTTTAACGTACTCCAAATATTGCTCTTTACCTGCTAAAATACCTGATGTTGGTCCCTCAAGTGCTTTTGAACCACTTAGTATAATCAAATCAGCTAAATCGCTATAGCCTGATATATCCTCTTCGGCGGCTATATCAACTATAAGTGGTAATTCCACGCGTCTTGCAAGTTGACTAACTTGTTCTAACGTAGGCATATTTTTTTGAACACAGTGATGAGATTGAACAAAGAAAATTCCAGCTGTGTTTTCGTTTATCGCTGCTTCCATTTGCTCTACACGACACCCATTTGCATAACCTACTTCCCTCACATGACCGCCACCTAAAGCAATCATCGTACTTACCGGTGCTCCATAGTCAATCATATGCCCTTTCATCAAGAGAATTTCTTTATGTAACGGCTCCGCGTGCATGCGTTCCGCTAAAAAAGAATCATTTTCTGTTATTAAACCTGCAACCGCAAGTACAAGAGCTGACGAAGCTGAATTGGTAATAAGAGCCGACTCTGTTCGCATATACTCGGCAACAATCTCACCAGATTTTTCTTGTAAATCTTCCATTTCGTAAAAATGCTTTCCACCAACTTCCATGGCATGTATAACATCGTCTGTCATCGTCGACACACCGATAATACTCATCTTGCCACTTGCATTAATGACTTTTTTTAAATCCATCTTAGTGACACTCATAAAATTTTCCTCCTATCATGACTGCGTAAGGCTTTATTCTTTTTTCGATAGTCAACTTTTGTCCAACAGAATCTTCTAGGATTGCATCTTCCTTGTCTATTGTAAAAAAGGTTAAATCTGCGAGCGCCCCCGCTTCTAATCGACCAATAGCTTTTTTATTAATTATTTCAGCGGGACATGTCGTTACTGAGTGGATGACCTTTTCCAATGAGTAACCTAGTCCGAGAAATTTTGATAGCGTGGTTGCCATATCATATACTGGACCATTGAACTGATTTTTTTCATAAATATCTGTACTTATACTATGAAAGGATATGTTTTCCGTCTTGGCCTTTTTAGCAATATGATAGGAAAAACTTGACGTTCCGTGTCCAATATCAAGATAAACACCACGCTCTATAGCCTCAAATAGCTTTTGGTTAATGTTTAGCCGATCACTAAATATATGATTATTCTCCTTTTCATTAAAACAGTGAGTAATGATATCCCCTCGCTCTAAATAAGGAAGGATGTCAATTAATTTTGGAGGAGCACTTCCAATATGCACCATTAATGGTTTATTTAACTTTCTTGAGATTTGCTTGCCGAGTTTGAGAGGTGTTGTTCCATTCATCCCGATAACACTAGCACTCATTCTTGCTTTAAGTCCAACAATCATATTGGGATATTTTGCAAATGCCTTTTCAATGGCACGCAATGAAATAAGGGATAAATCAGCTAATTCATTCCTTACTTTCAATCCAACGGACGAAATATTTATAAACGATAGAACACGGGTGATGCTTTTCTTTGCCATATTGTGAAATTCATCAATATCATTTGCCCCGCTACTCCCAGCATCAACCACAGTCGTCACACCTGTTTTATATCCAATGTCATCTGGATGTGAACAGTATGGTTCATATTTAGGAAAAGAATGGGTGTGTAAATCAATCCAGCCAGGTGAAACATAAACCCCGTCAGGAACTGAGATAATATTTTCCACAACAGGATTGCGATCTGTTATCTCAAGGATTTTATCTCCCTCAATAATAATATTGTATTTGGTTCCGTTAATGAACATGGCATTTTTTATAATCTGTCTCATGCACCGTACTCCTTTGGTACTGCTATTGTTAAACTTAATGAAGTGGAAATTAAGAAGTCATAGAGAAATGGAATTTAAGCCTCTTTCATTTCAAGTTTTGTAAAAGTTTTCGAAACCCCCCACATGATGAAAAATGCTGTAGCACTTCCTCCAAAAAAGAACAAGATAGCAGGTATTGTAATAAACGTAATATAAAAAACGATTGATGTGCCGACAATTAAAAACAGAGTTAATATTGGATGAACAATACCAATAATAAACGGCCATTTAAAATAATCAGTCATCTTTAAATTAAAGTGAACAAATATCGGAAAAAAGTAAATAAGTAAAACAGCATACAAGATAAAAATGGCTAGAACACCAAAACTTACAATAAAATAGATAACACTTTCTTGCAATTGTAAAATACGAAATTCCATTATAAGTACGTATCCCATTAGAAATAAAATGATTCCAAGGATGTTTGTCTTTAAGAAATCGCTTCGATAGGATGCCCAAAATGTTTTAAATACTGCTATATCATTTTCACCCATTAGCCACTTTCTGACAACTGTAAACATGGCTGTCGTAGCAGGCATTAATCCAAATACACCAAGTCCAAGTATAGTAAATAGAACCCAAAGAAAATTTAAATAAGCGAATCTAACTAACCAAACACTAAATTTATAATAGCCTGAAACGAATCCTTCCAAATTCACTTCACCCTCCTTAAGAATCGTCATTTCACGAAAGGAGTCATTCTTTTACAGATCCGATTAAAACACCTTTAACGAAAAAGCGCTGTAAAAATGGATAGACAATCAACAATGGTAATGCTGACACGATAATCACGGCATATTTCACAAGCGAAGCTGTTTTTACCTGATCAGCAAATGACTGAGCAGCCCCTGCTGCCGAAGCCGCACTATCCGCGCTCACTTCATTAATAATTAAAATCTGTCTAAGAATTAACTGCAATGGAAACAGATCCTCATCCGTTAAGTAAATCAGCGCATTAAAATACTGATTCCATAAAGCAACGGCATGAAACAGTGCCATTACTGCGATAATTGGTAATGACAATGGAATAACAACTTTAAAGAATAGATACAGATCACTGGCTCCATCTATTTTAGATGCCTCAACAAGCTGATCTGGAATTGTTTGTTGAAAAAATGATCGTGCCACTAACAATGACCACGCGCCCAGAACACCCGGAATAACGATAGCCCACATTGTATTGACCATTCCTAGCTTTTGTACAACCAGATAAGTAGGGATTAAACCACCATTAAAAAGCATGGTAAATAAGACAATCCATAAAAATACTTTTTTGGCCATCAGTTCTTTTCTTGATAAGGCATAAGCACAAGGCAATAAAAGAAATAGATGAATCGATGTACCAATTAATGTATAAATGATCGTATTTTTGTAACCAACCCAAATAGCTTCATTTTGAAAAACCCGTTTAAACCCATCAAAGGTAATATCTACAGGCCAAAGCCACATTTTTCCCGTATTGACCGCATGTGGATCACTAATTGAAGCACTGATCACGAAGATGAGCGGGTAAATAATGATTAATGTGAGTAATGACACAAAAGCGATATTTATTCTTTCAAATGCTTTATCAGATAAACGAAAACGAGACATTGTTTCTCCCCCTTACCATAAACTATTCTCACTAACCTTTCTGGCAATCTGATTAACGGTAATGAGTAGAATAATATTGATAACTGATTCAAATAATCCAATAGCTGCTGCAAAACTATAACGCCCTTCTAATATCCCCGTCTCATATACAAAAGTCTGAATGATATCTGACGTTTCCGAGTTTAGTGTGTTTTGCATAAGCAATACCTTTTCAAAACCAATTTGCATAAAATTACCCATGTTTAAGATAAACAAAATAATCACTGTAGGCATAATGCTTGGTATGTTTATATGTAACACCGTTTGAAATCTTGAAGCACCATCCACTCTTGCTGCTTCATGTAGTTCTGGATTAACACCCGCTAGTGCTGCTAAATAAATAATGGTATTCCAACCTAATGATTCCCATTGACCTGACCATACGAATACATGTCTAAACCATTCTGGACTTGTTAAAAAAGGTATAGATTCAAATCCAAGACTTGTTATAGCATGGTTCACTAAACCAGTTAATGGATCCAAAAATGCTACCAACATTCCCACAACAACGACTACGGAAATAAAATGTGGCGCATAAGTTAAGGTTTGCGTCCACTTTTTGAACGGACCATTTCTTAATTCATTTAAAGAAAGCGCAAAGATGATTGGGAGCGGAAATAATAATAAATTATAGGCATTTAAGATAATCGTGTTTTTCAATAAACGCCAAAAATAATATGAATCAAAAAAACGCTCGAAATGTTCAAACCAAACCCACGGACTTCCGATGATTCCTAAATTCGCAAAGTAGTCTTTAAATGCAATCTGCACGCCGTACATTGGAATATAGTGGAATATGAAAAAATAGGTTAAAGCAGGCAATAGGAATAAATATAATTGCCAATTTCTAAGAAAACTTTTTCTTATTTCGTATAAACGTTGACGTCTTGTCTTTAAGTTTCTTTCTCCATGTTGTATCTCCATTTAATTCCCCCTCCTTTTCTTTCAACTCTTGAGACTGTTCGTGGATGCTAGCCTCACCTGAAAATTTGTGATAGCTAAGACTGAGATAAGGCCCCGTGATACGCAAGCAGCACACGGGGGCTCATCAGCCAAGAAGAATGAGTTACAATTCTTCGTTATCCACGGAAAGCGTGATGTTTTTCCGTAGCAGTGATAGCAGGTAACTTAAACTATCTTTTAGCTTTCCTTATATCGGTCATAAGCATCTTGATAAACTTCTAGTAATTCATCAAGACCCATTTTCTCGATTGTTTCCACATAATCATCCCATTCAGAAAAGTCCGCATCGCCACTGATGAGTTTATCACGCATTTCCTCGACATATTTATCGATATCAGCACCGGTTGATTCTAGGGTTCTATTCTCTTCAGCAGTAAATGTAAATCTTGGCCAAATTTCATCAGGTACGAAAGGATCAATTTTTTCCGCTGCTTCCATCGATTGTGGGGCAGATTCTCCACCTTGGAAATAATCAGCTTTAATGATTCCGTTAATTGAACCTAACCAGGTTAATTCCTTTGCAAGTGCTTGCTCAAATGTCATATCTCCCTCAGGATTTAAAATATGATCCTTGTAAACCATCTCGCCATCTTCTTCTTCATACGTTTCACCTTCAACACCCATATAATAAAGTTTGGCGCCTTCTTCACTGTAGAAATGGTCCATCCAACGAACGGCTGCTGCTGGATTTTCATTTTCGCTTGTAACGACAAAGTTATCGTTATCCCAAACAGAAGAGGAAAGTTTATTATAGTCTTTATGGCCTTCAGGACCTTCAAGTGCAGCGACACTGTTATACTGTGATCCAATGTCGTCTCCAAAAAGCTCAATAGGATCATAGAAAATCATACTGGCATATAAGTTATCCGCCGCATTTGCCAGGAACTGTCCCCACTCAATCGAGAATATACTTTGCTCAATCAATCCTTCATCATATAACTTGTGTATATATTCCAATAATTGTTTATACTCGTCAGTTGTTGCGTAGAAGCGTACTTTACTTGAATCTTCAGGATCTGCATCCATATTAGTGTTGGATGGGCCATGATTCATAACGCCAAACGATCCAGCTAACCATTGAACCAACTCAGTAATATCTGTTCCGCCATATGGTACTGTTTTTCCATCTCCTACAGGGTCAAGCTCTTTTACCGCTGTTAAGTAATCATAAAAATCTCCAGTCGTTTCAGGAATATCCATATCTAACTCATCTAACCATTCTTCATTAATCCATGGTCTCGCGCTCAAACGCAAAGATAAGAAATCCTCCTCTATTAAAGCTGGCATAGAATAGATATTTCCATCAGGGAACGTGATTGCTTTTCGTATGCTCGGATCCTCATCCATTAACGCGGTTAAGTTTGGAGCGTATTCATCGATTAAATCGTTCAAAGGAATGAACATACCCTGATCGCCATACTTCAGTAAGTCCGAGTTAGTTAACTGAGCTAGAAAAAATGCATCAGGCAATTCACCACTGCCAAGCGCTAAGTTTCTTTTTTCATCAAGAGCATCGGGATTAACTAAATTCCAATCTGCATTAATGTTTGTCAAATCACGATAATGATTCCAAATTAATATATCATTCCAATCATTATCTTCATTTTGTGCAGGTTTATTTGCAAAAATGGTCATATCTATTTCATCATCAACAATTGGCATATCCGTTTTATTTACGTCAGTGGAATCCGCACTTTCTTTGTTTCCATCTGAAGCGGCTCCTTTATCACTGCAAGCTGCAAGCACAAATATCAATAACAAGGACACAAACAAGAAAATCTCTCTTTTTAATTTCACAAATTACCCTCCTTTAAAATGTGTAAAAAGTCAGAAAAATAACTTCAAAACTTGCTAAATCTTCCCCCCTTCCCCCTTGTAAGAATTCCCTTTTAATAATGTAAGGGTTTTCAATCTATTTTCAATAGTACTACTAATCTAAAAATAAATCAACATGAAGTTATAACATTATAATGTTTATTCTCAAAAAAATAATAATTGGTTAGATGATCTTCATACAAACTGGTTTTTCAAGGTTTAATTGATTTCCTGTATACTTTAAGCTTCCGTCATTTAAAATTTTCATGACAACAATATTATTTGTGTGTTCATTTGCCACTAAGATATATTTTTCGTTTGGTACTATGGTGAAATTACGGGGCCAATCACCTTCAGTTGATGTACAATCAATTTTAGATAGGTGTCCATTCTTCAAGATCGCATACGCCGTTATCGAATGGTGCCCTCGATTGGATACATAGACATATTTTCCCGATGGTGTGACATGGATATCTGCCCCGTAATTAACTTTATCATAATCACTTGGCAGCGTAGATAATTCTTGAAGTAAATGCACATTGTCTAAATGTTTGTCATAGGCGTAAGTCAAAACAGTGGATGTATGTTCGTTGACAATATACAACACATTTTTAAACGGATGGAAAGAAATATGCCGAGGCCCCGACCCTTGGGGCGCCTCTATCATCTTTGTAGGTGTCAGTTTTCCATTACGGCGATCAAAATCATAAAAATATAATTGATTCAATCCTAAATCCGTTCCAACATAATTAGCTGTTCTCGGTATGTTTCGGATCATATGGAGATGTGATGTTTCTGGTGTACCATATTTTTGAAAATCTGTTTTTCTACCAATTTCTCCGTGATCGTTTAATGTATGAACAATTAAACTTCCCCCACCATAGTTAGCTGTAAACAAGTAATTACTATGATCCCCTACCTCTAAATAACACGGTCCTCCTTCAGTTGGCTGTCTATTGAGTTCTTCAATATGTTTCGTTTGAAAATCTATTTTAAAACTGACCACTTCTCCTTCATCAACTTCACTTACGGCGTAAAGGTGGCTCCTCTTATGATTAAG
>Ga0209487_1000250_pt1 | contig 48394 bp, 44 predicted proteins | sample Poulit2012_FD_187524 | JGI IMG/M metagenome (GOLD analysis project Ga0209487, IMG submission 187524) | Agricultural soil microbial communities from Georgia to study Nitrogen management - Poultry litter 2012 (SPAdes) (version 2) | ecosystem: Environmental > Terrestrial > Soil > Agricultural land... | reverse complement strand
GCAGCCCGGTGCGCACCACGGCGGAGTCGTCCACCAGCGCGAGGGTGATCATGGCCCCAGCCTGGCGGGAAGGTCGGCGAGCACCTGGTAGCCGCGCCCGGTGCGCGCACCGGCGGTCACCGTCCCGCCGAGCAGCCGGGCCCGTTCCACCATGCCGGTGATGCCGTGACCTGCGGGCTGGTCGCCGCCGCGACCGTCGTCACCGACCTCGATCCGGAGCCGGTCGCCGGCGAGCTCCAGGTGCACGGTCACCGTGGTCGCGTGGGCGTGCCGGAGCACGTTGGTCAGCGCCTCCTGCACGATCCGGTAGGCGGCCGCCTCGATCGGGACCGACAGCCCGTCCTGGGGTACCCGCTGCTGCAGCTCGACGGCGATCCCCGCCTCTCGTAGTGCGGCCACCAGGGCAGGCAGGCCGGCCAGGCCCGGCGGGTCGGCGGTGGCCGGAGCGTCCAGGTCGGTGTCGCTGCGCAGCAGTCGGACGGTGCCGCGCAGGTCCCGCATGGCTGGACCGATGACCTGCCGGACCTGCTGGAGCGCACGGCGAGCTGCGCCGTCATCGACCCCGATCGCCTCCTCGGCCACGTGCGCGTGCACCGACACCACCGACAGGGTGTGCCCGATCACGTCGTGCAGGTCGCGGGCGAGCTGCACGCGTTCGACCTGGGCGCGGGTGCGCACCTGCTGCACTGCTGCCTCGGCGGTCAGGTCGGCGATCTGCTCGGCCTGCTGGCGCGCCTCCCGCCGCAGCCGCACGCTCACCCCGAGGGCGATGGCCGCGGCGATCAGTGCCACGTTGGTGATCACCTCGTAGGAGGCGAGGTAGGTGGTGGGCAGCCCTTCGCGCACCCGGAAGAAGGCGGACACTGCGGTGAGCACGCTGCCGCCGACCGCTGCGGCGAGGGTGTGCCGCTGCTCCGCGCAGGAGTACAGCGCTGCGACGGCGGGCAGGGCGATGCCGATCGGCGGGTAGTCGAGGGCGTAGTAGGCGAAGATGCCCAGCACGGTCAGAGCGAGCACCACCCGGGGTGCCTGGCGCCGCCACACCATCGCTGCGCCGAAGCCGAGCGCGAACAGGTACGCCCACGGGCTCTGCGCGACCTGCTGCTGCCAGTCGGCGGCGATCACCAGCGCGACGCCGAGGGCGATCCCGGCACCGAGCAGCAGGTCCGTCACGCGAGGGTTCACACCGGCAGCCTACGGACCGGTCCGCCGCGCCGGGATCGTCCCGGCGACGGAGGCCCAGGTCGCTCCGGGGCGACACCCACCTCGCCAGCAGGCGACCGGTCGGTGCCGCAGCAGGCGAGGCAGATCGACGACAGCAGGCGGATGTGCCACCCGGGTGGCTGTTCCTAGCGTCGAGGACATGAACACACCACCTGTCCCGCACCCGCCCACCGGATCCCCCGGAACACGCCGCCCACCGATCGTGTGGCAGGCGGTGCTCGGCCTCGGTGCCCTGGTGCTGCTCTGGCCGCTGACCAGCCTCACCGGGCTCGCCGACGTGATCGGCGCCCCGGCGCGAGCACTGCTGGTGGTGGCACTCGTCGGTGCCGCGTGGGTCGGGGTGGTCGGCTTCGGCCGGCTGCCTCGGCCGGTGCTCACCCTGACCCTGACCGGGATGGCGGGCGGCGGGTATCTGCTGCTCGCGGACCTGCTGGTCGGTACCGGTACTTCCGGTGGCCTGGGGGCGGTGGCAGTACCGTTCCTGCTGCTCGACCTGGTCGGTGGCGGGGCGCTGTGGGGGGTGCTGGCCGGGCTGCTCGCCGCCGGCGTGCAGAAGCTGCGGGCCCCACGATGACGGGCCTCACCCGCCGCCAGCTGCTGGCCTCCGGTGCCGCCGGGGCAGCCGGGGCCGGGATCGCCGCCCTGGCAGGCTGCTCGGGTGCGAGCGGCACCGGCGTCAGCGAACCGGAGGCGTTCGACACTCCGCTGCCCATCCCGCCGCTGGCGGACAGCCGCATGGTCGACGGGATCCGCACGTTCACCCTCACAGCGCAGGAGGGCAGCTGGCAGTTCCAGTCCGGACAGCAGGCCTCCACCTGGGGCTTCGACGGCCCGTACGGCGGCCCGACGCTGCGTGCGGCGGTGGGTGAGCGGGTCGCCGTCGAGGTGACCAACGAGCTACCTGAGGCCACCTCCACGCACTGGCACGGGATGCACCTGCCGGCGGAGATGGACGGCGGTCCGCACCAGATGATCGAACCGGGTGAGACCTGGCGGGCCGAGTGGGTGGTGGACCAGGCGCCGGGCACGCTCTGGTACCACCCGCACCCGCACGGGGCCACGGAACGGCACGTCTACCGCGGCCTGGCAGGGATGTTCCAGCTGGTCCCCGCGCCCGGGTCGCAGGTGGCGGCGGTCGAGGAGCAGCTGCCGCACACCTACGGGGTGGACGACGTGCCGGTGGTGATCGCGGACAAGTCCTTCGACGAGGACGGCGAGCTGGTGATCGACGACGGCGGCAACGAGGTGGGTCTCCTCGGTGACGTGGTGACCGTGAACGGGGTGGCCGGGGCACGGCTGGAGGTGACGACGCAGCTGGTGCGGCTGCGGATCCTGAACGCCTCCACCGCCCGCACCTACTCGCTCGGGCTGCCGGAGCAGGAGATGCTGCTGATCGCCTCCGACGGCGGCCTGTTGCGTGCTCCGCTCGAGGTCACCCAGGTGCGCCTCTCCCCGGGTGAGCGGGCCGAGGTGCTGGTGGCTCTCCAGCCGGGCCAGGAGGTGCGGCTGCACTCCTACGAACCGGACCTGGGTCAGGTGGCGGCACCGTTCGCGGTCGGTGCCAATGATGCGTTCGACGTGCTCGCCCTGGTCGCTGCCGAGGAGCTCACCGCCTCGGCCGAGGTCCCCGAGCAGCTGGCCTCGTTCGGCCTGGACGCCGGCGCGGTGAGCGTCCGGCGCCACTTCGAGCTGCAGGGCCGCCAGATCAACGGGGCGCGGATGGACATGGCACGCATCGACGAGACCGTGCAGGTGGGCAGCACCGAGCTGTGGACCGTGCGGAACCTGGACCTGTTCCCGCACAACTTCCATGTGCACGACGTGCAGTTCGAGGTGCACGCCATCGACGGCGCACCCCCGCCACCGGAGCTGGCCGGCCGCAAGGACACGGTGTACACCGAACCGCACCGGGACTACGAGCTCCTGCTGACCTTCACCGACTACACCGACACCCAGTGGCCGTACATGTACCACTGCCACCTGCTCCGGCACGAGGACGAGGGCCTGATGGGCCAGTTCGTGGTGGTCGCTCCCGGCCAGGAGGCGGACCCGTCGCTGATCTCCGGTGCGGGCCGCGAGCACGAGTAGTGGGTCGGAACCCTCTCCACCCGCAGAAGCGTTGCACTACTGTTCCGACATGGGGAAGTTCACGCGTGTCGCAGGGTGGGTGCTCGTCGCGGTCGGCCTGGTGCTGACGGTCATTGCCTTCGTGGACGGACCAGAGCTGCCGGACAACGCCGCGACGCTCCAGTTCGCGCCGCTGCTGGTCGTTGCTGGTGCGGTGCTGGTGACCGCTGGGGTGCTGGCTCGCGGACCGGAGCAGCCCTCGGCTCCCGGGGCCGCGACGCCGCAGGCTCCAGCCGCTGGGCAGCACCCGCAGCCGGGGGCGCCGGGGCAGACCTGGCAGCAGGCAGGCACCCCGCCCGGGAGCTAACCGGCGGTCTTCTCCCGCACCTGGCGCTTGATCCGGCCGAGCATGCCGCCCATCCCGCGCAACCGCAGCGGACTGACCGCCTGCGCCAGTCCGAGCCGGTCGGAGACGTCCCCGGGCACGGCGAGCACCTCGGCGGCGGTCAGCCCGTCCAGACCCTCGTGCAGGATCCCGGCGAACCCACGGGTGGTGGGCGCCTCGGCCGGGGCGGAGAAGTACAGGTGCACCACCGAGTCCGGGCCGGCGCCACCAGCGTCGTCCAGCTCAGCGATCAGGAAGATCGGCGACTGGCACTCCGGCACCGGCTCCAACAGCTCAGGGTGGTCGGTGTACCGCTCCGGCAGGTCCGGCAGCCCCTGGCTGAACTCCAGCAGCAGCTGCAGCCGGTCGGTCTGGGACAGCGCGGTGAAGTCCTCGACGATCGCGGCCAGGGCCTCCGGCAGTTCGGCGGTGGCACCAGCAGTCATCGGTTCGGGACCTCTCCGGGTTCGCTGCCCACAGCGATAGGCACGCGGACCGTGTTCCCCCACTCGGTCCAGGATCCGTCGTAGTTGCGCACGTTCTCGAAGCCGAGCAGGTGCTCCAGCACGAACCAGGTGTGGCTGGAACGCTCCCCGATCCGGCAGTAGGCGATCACCGGCTCCGCAGCATCCAGGCCCTTCTCGTGCCGGTAGATCTCCTCCAGCTCACCGCGGGAGCGGAAGGTGCCGTCCTCGTTCGCCGCGCGGGCCCACGGCACCGACTGCGCACCGGGGATGTGCCCGCCGCGCACAGTGCCCTCGTCCGGGTAGTCCGGCATGTGGGTGCGCTCCCCGGTGTACTCCGGCAGCGAGCGCACGTCCACGAGCTGACCGCCGAGGAAGTCCAGCACGTCCTCCTTGAAGGCCCGCAGCTTGGAGTCGTCCCGCTGCACCACCGGGTACTCGGTCGGCGCGGGGGTGGGTACCTCAGTGGTGAATTCCCGGCCCTCAGCCACCCACAGCGCGCGACCGCCGTCCAGCAGCCGCACGTCCTCGTGGCCGAACAGGGCGAACACCCACAACGCGTAGGCGGCCCACCAGTTGTTCTTGTCGCCGTAGATCACCACGGTGTCGGTGCGCTTGATGCCCTTGGCGGACATCAGCTTCGCGAACCCTTCACCGTCCAGGTAGTCCCGGGTGACCGGGTCGTTCAGCTCGGTGTGCCAGTCGACCTTCACCGCACCCGGGATGTGCCCGGTCTCATACAGCAGCACGTCCTCGTCGCTCTCCACCACGACCAGCCCCTCGCTGCCCAGGTGCTCGGCCAGCCAGGTGGTGCTGACCAGCCGACCGGGGTGGGCGTAGGCGGCGAACTTCGGGTCGTTGTCCTGGGGCAGGCTCATCGCAGCTCCTCATCAGCTGGGGCGAATGTCTCTGCCCCGATCCTCTCACCGGCGCCCGGCTGCTCAGAACTTCGGTCGCAGCAGTCCACCATGCGGACAGAAGGTCACCGACCAGGGTCGAGAAGTCCCGTTTCCTCGTCAACGTCACCGCACGCCGTTGCCGGCGCATCTGGTCGACCGTGCACAGCCCGGCGGCGTGCGGTGCGCGAGACCCAGCGCAAGATGAGCGCACCCAGGGTGGCAGCGAGCAGGGAGGCACCGAGGACCGCAGCCTTGGCGCCCGAGGTATGCGCAGCGTCGGCAAAGGAGAGCTCCGCGATCAGCAGCGCCACGGTGAACCCGATTCCGGCAAGGAGGGCCACCGGCAGCAGGTCCCGCACCCCGATCCGGTCCGGCAGGCGTAATGGGGTGATGCGCGTGACCAGCCAGGTCACCCCGAGGATGCCGACCAGCTTGCCCAGCACCAGGCCACCGACGATGGCCGGAACCACGGGCTGGCCGAGGATGCTCACCAGACCACCGCTGTCTACCAGGTTCACCCCGGCCGAGAAGAACGCGAACACCGGTAGCGCGATCCCCGCGGAGATCGGTTTGATCCGCGCCTCAAGCTGGTGTGTGCGGCTGCGAGACTCGCCGTGGCTCCCCCGGGCCGGAACGGTCAGCCCGAGGAGCACTCCGGCGATGGTGGCATGGATCCCTGCCTCGTGCATCAGCACCCAGGCAGTCAGCGCCATCGGGAGCAGCAGCCACCAGCGCATACGCCGCGCGCGTACCAGCACTGCAAAGACTGCGATGGTCACGAGCGAGGCGGCGAGGTAGTGCAGTCGAAGCTGATCTGTGTAGAACACCGCAATCACCACAATCGCCAGAAGATCATCGACGACGGCGAGGGTGAGCAAGAAGGTGCGGATCGCCGTCGGCAGGCCACGGCCGAACACCGCGAGCACGGCGAGCGCGAACGCAATGTCGGTGGCCGCAGGGATGGCCCAGCCGGACAGTGCCCCCCGATCACCAGCAAGCACGACAACAGCAGAGTAGATTCCGGCCGGAACCGCCATCCCTCCGACGGCTGCAAGCATCGGGACGCCGGCCTGCCTCACGTCACGCAGGCTGCCGACAACGAACTCGTGCTTGAGCTCGATCCCGACCACGAAGAAGAAGATTGCGAGCAGACCGTCGGCAGCCCAGGTGCCGAGGGGCAGATCGAGGTGCAGCGCGGGTGGCCCCAGCACGGTCTCGACCACCGTGAAGTACGTGTCCCTGATGGGCGAGTTCGCCCAGACAAGCGCAAGGGCAGCTGCGGTGATCAACAGCGCACCGCCGGTGGTCTCCCGGGTCACCCAGCCGCCCAGCCGAGCGCGGCGGGACAAGCGGTCATCGGTCTGCGGGCTGGCGAGGCGGGTCATCTGGCTCCAGGTGGCACGTTGGGCGGCTTGCACCGATGCAGCCGCGCACGCGCGCCGCGGCTGCTGCCGACCAGACTTCCCGGCTCTCCGTAACCCAGGGTACCGGCCGACGCCTCCGGTCTCGGAACAACCCGGCACCACCGTACGTTGGTATCCGAGTCCGTCCACACTCAGGAGAGAGGGGCTCCGTGTCGAGACACGCCATCAGGCTCGAGCAGCAGTACCTGGACCGGCTGTACCAGCGGGTGGACGAGCTGCGCGCAGAGACCGCCGACCAGCTCGCCGAGATGCTGCGTGCCCCGGGCACCGACTCCACCGCACTGCTGGACCGGGACGCCCAGGTGGCCCGCCTGGAGCAGCGCACCGCTGACCTGGCCCGCGCCGAGCAGGGGCTGTGCTTCGGTCGGCTGGACCGCACCGACGACTCGATCACCTACATCGGCCGGATGGGGCTGCGCGCAGCCGACCTGGAACCGCTGGTGATCGACTGGCGTGCCCCGGCCGCGGCGGACTTCTACACCGCCACTGCGGCCAGCGGCTCCGACGTGCGCCGGCGCCGGCACCTGCGCACCCGCGGGCGGCAGGTGGTCGCCGTGAACGACGAGCTGCTCCAGCTCGATCATGACGGCGGAGCGCCCGTGGGCGGGTCCGCTCCCGCGCACGAGTTCGTCGGGGAGGCGGCCCTGATGCAGGCGCTCGCCGCCGAGCGCACCGGTCGGATGGCGGACATCGTCACCACGCTGCAGGCCGAGCAGGACGCGATCATCCGCACCGGTCCGGAGGGCATGCTGGTGGTGCAGGGTGGTCCGGGTACCGGCAAGACCGCAGTGGCGCTGCACCGGGTGGCCTACCTGCTCTACACCTACCCGACGATCGCCGAACGGGGGGTGCTGGTGCTCGGCCCCAGCCCGGCGTTCCTGGACTACATCGGGCAGGTGCTGCCCTCCCTCGGAGAGACCCAGGCGGTGACGGCCACCCTGGAGACGCTGCTGCCCGGGGTGGTCGCCACCCGCACCGAGTCGGTGGCCGCCGCAGCGGTCAAAGCGCTGCCGGTGATGGCGGACGTGGTCTCCCGGGCGGTCCGGCGGCACCAGGGCAGCGACGTACCGGTGACCGTGACCTACCAGGGGGATGCGTACCGGCTCGGCGCCGACGTGCTCGCCCGGTGCACCGAGCGGGCCCGGCTGACCGGGCTGCCGCACAACGAGGCGAGGCGCACGTTCGTGGCCGAGCTGCTCGACCACCTCACCGAGCAGGTGATCACGAACGACCGACAGCTCTACGACGACGCCGACCGCGGCTTCGAGACGGAGATCGCGGCTCTGGATGCCGCCCTGGCCAGGGGCACCGACTCCCTGCCCGCAGCGGTGGAGGGTGGCGGTACCGAGGTGACCGGGCTGGCCGCGCGGCACGAAGCGCCCCGCATCCGGAGCGAGCTGGCTGCCGACGGTGCCGTGCGCCACCTGCTCGAGGACCTGTGGCCCCAGCTCAGCCCGACCGGGTTGCTGGAGGCCCTGTACGCCGAGGAAGGTCTGCTCGCCGAGGTGGCCCCGGAGCTGGACGACGAGCAGCGGGCCGCGCTGCGCCGTGCGCCAGGCGGGGGCTGGTCCAGCGGGGACGTCCCGCTGCTGGACGAGGCTGCCGAGCTCCTCGGAGCGGACGACAGTGCCACCGAGCAGCAGCGCCAGGCCCGGCGGGAGGCGGGTCTGGCCTACGCCCGGCAGGTGATCGCCGCCAGCGGTGGCCTGGGTGTCTCCGCCGACGAGCTCGCGGACCGCTTCACCGAGACCGACACCCGACCGCTGGCCGAGCGGGCCGCCGCGGACCGTACCTGGGCCTACGGGCACGTGATCGTGGACGAGGCGCAGGAGCTCACGCCGATGCAGTGGCGGATGGTGCTGCGCCGGGTGCCGACCCGCTCGCTGACCGTGGTGGGGGATGTGCACCAGACCGCTGCGGTCGCCGGCACCACCGCCTGGGACCAGCTGGTGACCGACCACCCCTCCCTGCAGGTGCGCCAGGTGGAGCTGAGCATCAACTACCGCACCCCGGAACCGGTCATGGTGGCAGCCACCGAGGTGCTGCGCGCTGCGGAACCGGGAGCGCTGCTGCCCGAGTGCGCCCGCACCGAAGGAGCGCCGCCCTGGGTGCGCACCGCCCAGGGTGACCTCGCGGGAGAGCTGGCGAGCGCCGTCGTCGAGGAGCAGCAGCAGGTGACCGGCGGGACGTTCGCAGTGATCGCCCCACGCGAGCGGCTGGTGGAGATGGCGATGACCGTCGAAGGTGCGCTGCCCGGTACCTCGTTCGGCTCCGAGGTGGACCTCACCGCCGCGTGCGTGGTGCTCACCCCGGAGCAGGCGAAGGGGCTGGAGTTCGACGGTGTGCTGGTGGTCGACCCGGCGACGATCCTGGCCGGTCGGCGCGGGGTGAACGGGCTCTACGTGGCGATGACGCGGGCGACCCGACGGCTCGGGCTGCTCTGCGACGGTCCGGTGCCCGAGGAGCTTGCCGGGGTTGCTGGCGGCTGAGGCACGCCGCTGCACGGCACCCGGCTCGCCCTGTCCCGGATGTCAGTGGTCCTGGTGCGGCGGCGTGGCGGGTCCGAGCGCGCCGGCGATGCGTTGCTCGATCGCGTCCGTGGTGGCCTCGGGGAGCACGATCAGGCCCTGCAGCTCGTGGGTGGCGCGCTTGTAGGCACTCTGCCGCTCCGCCTGGGTGGCGCCGGAGTCCTCCGCCAGGGAGAGCAGCTTCTTCGCCCGCTCCAGGTGCTGGCGCTCCTCCGGGGAGAAGTCGGCCGCACGGCGCCGCTTGGCCTCCCGTTCGGCGATCTCGAAGGCGAGCGTGTACTCCCGGACCGCGTCGGCGTAGCGGGCGCGCAGGTCCGCATCGCGCAGCTCCTTGGGGTCCTCCGGGCGGAGCCGGTCGGCCTCCAGCTTGGCGCGGTGGAAGTCGACCGTGACCGGTTCGCGCATGTCCGTCATCACCGGGAAGTCGATGAGCTTGCCGACGTCCAGCTCGTAGTCCAGCCAGCGGCGCTCGGTGTCGGTGTGTTCGGCGAGAAGCCGGTCGATCTCGGTGCTGGTCGGAGCTGCCGGTGCAGGAGGGGTGGCCGCGTCGGCAGCGGGTGGCCCGGGTGCTGCCGCCGCCTGCCCGTACTTGATCCGGGCGAGCTCGATCTTGTCCCGGCGCCGCTTCTCGTCCCACTTCTGGGCGCCCTTGATCCAGCCGCCGATGATCCCGCTGAGCGGGAAGATCAGCCACCAGAAGCCCCAGATGTGGTCCACAGACCCAGGGTAGTCGCGGCACTGCGCATCGGAGGTACCTCATGCGGTTCGAGGTACGCGCGGATGACCTCCGATCGCGCCGGTGACCTCCGATGGCGGTCCGGTCCAGCCACCGACCGGTATAACAGCGCTGTTACACTCTCCTCGGTGTCCTCGAACTCACGGCGCGCTGAACCGCCCAGCACAGACCCGACCGAGCACCTGCACTGGGCGGGGCTGCGCGGGCTGCTCACCCGGATGGACGAGGACATCACCCGGCTGTACCAGGACCGCGGCATCGAGGCACTCCGGCCTCGGTTCGCCAAACCTCTGATCAAGCTTGCACGCTGCGGGCCGATGACCATCCGCGCCCTCGCCGAGGCGATCGACGGGACGCACTCGGCCACCAGCCAGACGGTGGCAGCGATGCGGTCTGCCGGGTACGTGCGCACCACCCGCGGCACTGATGCCCGCACCCGCGAGGTGACACTCACCGAGAAGGCAGCCGCCCTCGTGCCATTCCTGGAGCAGGAGTGGCGCGCGACCGAGGCTGCCGTGGCCGAGCTGGACGCCGAGGTGCCCTACCCGATGACTCAGGTGGTCGCGGACCTGGAGCGGGCGCTGGCGCACCGGTCCTTCGCCGACCGAGTGGCTGCGCGGCTGTCCTCATGAGGCTCTCCTCAGCTGTGCTCGACCTGAGCCCGTTGCGCGCCAGCCGCCCGTTCCGGGACCTGTGGCTGGGCTCCTCCGCCTCCGCGCTGGGCGGGCAGTTCGTCACTGTCGCAGTGCTGTTCCAGGTGTGGGAGCTGACCGGCAGCGCGTTCTGGACCGGCGCGATCGGGCTGGTACGTGCGGTGCCGCTGATCGTGTTCGGCCTGGTGGGCGGCACGCTCGCCGATGCCGCCGACCGACGGCGGATCGTTCGGTGGACCACTGCCGCCCAGCTGGTCACGGCCGGCGGTCTGGCCGCTCAGGCGCTGCTGCACGCCCAGTCGTTGGTGCTGCTGCTTGCGCTGGTGGGGGCACAGGCCACCTTCGGCGCCCTGGACGTCCCCGCCCGCCGGGCGCTGCCACCGCGGTTGCTGCCGCTGGCGCAGGTGCCGGCCGGGATCGCGCTGCAGCACCTGAGCTTCCAGGTGTCCATGCTGGTGGGTCCGGCGCTGGCCGGGATCGTCATCGCCGAGCTCGGGCTGACCTGGGCGTTCGGCGTGCAGGCGGTCACCTTCGTGCTCGCCTGGCTCGGGGTGCTCCGGCTGCCGCACCTGCCACCGGACGCCGGTGCGGACCGGCCCGGGTTGGCTGCGATGGTCGCAGGGGTGCGCCTGGTGCTGCGCCGCCCGGTGCTGCGCGGCTCGCTGGCCACCGACCTGTTCGCCACCATCCTGGCGATGCCGATCTCGCTGTTCCCGCTGGTGAACGAGGTGCGGTTCGGTGGGTCGGCGAGCACGCTCGGCTTCTTCCTGTCAGCGGTGGCGGTGGGCGGGATCGTCGCCGGGCTGCTCTCCGGCACGGTCACCCGGGCTCGCCGGGCCGGGCTGGTGCAGCTGGCCGCGGCGGGCAGCTGGGGGTTGGCACTGGCCGGTTTCGGTCTGGCCGAGCCGTTGTGGCTGGCGCTCGGGCTGCTCGCCGTGGCCGGTGCCGCCGACACCATCTCGGTGGTGATCCGCGCGGCGATGGTGCAGCTGGACACCCCGGACTCCCACCGGGGGCGGGTCTCCGCAGTGGAGTCGGTGATCGGGCAGGCCGGCCCGGATGTGGGGAACTTCCGTGGTGGTGTGGTGGCGGGGCTCACCTCCGCGCCGCTCGCCCTGGTCAGTGGCGGTCTGGCGTGCGTTCTCGGGGTGGCCTTCGTCGGCTGGCGCAACCGCGGGCTGCGCGACTACCGACCGCCGACCCCGCAGCTGCCGGGCGCTGGCGGCTGACTGGCGAACGAGCGTCGAACCCTGCAGATGACCGATCGGCGCTACTGCTGAGCCGGGCCGTAGGTGTACTCGCCAGTCGTCCAGTTCACCGTCGATTCGTAGTAGTACCCCGACCACGTACCGTCATCGTTCTCCTCGGTCGATGCGAAGCACTGCAGCGCGGTCGTCTCTTGGTCCAGGTCGCCGACCGACCCACCAGCGACCGGGGAGCAGCTGACGTCGGAGACCTCATCTCCCCCGATCAGGCCATCCTCGAGATCGCCTTCGGCCATGGTCTGGATAGCGGCCTCGACCTCCTCGACGACATCGTTGCGCCACTGCCGCGCTGCGTCCTCTTGCGCTGCTTCTTCACGTGCGGCAGCCTCGGTGGAGGCTTGCTCGGCCGCCGCTGCGCTCGCAGACTCCTCGGCAGCACGGGCGCTCTCCTCCTCAGCTGCCTGTCGGCTCTCCTCAGCGGCAGACGCCGCGGCAGCGGAAGCCTCAGCCGCCTCCTGCCGCGCCTCGCGTTGCTCGAGAAGGAGAGCGAGGCCACCACCGACGATGGCGGCGAGGACGAGCGTGGCGACAAACAGCACGATCGTGCGCCGCCGCTTCGACGGCCCCGGACCGGGTTCCGGCGGCGGGATCGCCAACCACTGGCCACCGTCCCAGTAACGTTGGTGGCCGTCCGGCGTCGGATACCACCCAGGGGGACTGCTCGGTCCTTGGTTCATCGGTGCTCACGGTCCTACTACCAGCGGCCCACCTCGAGCCGAGATGCTCAGTCGGTTTGAACACCCGTATGCGGTGTCCGTTGACAGCACTGTAGACCTCACGATCGGCACGTGTACCCGATTTCGGTGCACACCTCGCGGAGCGAGCAGATGACTCGCCACCAACTCCTCTGGGCTTGCCTCCTCGTGCTGATGCCGCCAGGCTGGTAGCGGTTTTTTGTCAGTCGACGATGGAGGGCATGTGAGTACCGACGGACACGAGACGTCGGAGCAGGGGGCGCAGTCCGGCACGGACAACCAGGCAGACGCGAGCACCGACAGCAGCACGAGCGGTGGCAACGGTGTGGCGCACGCACTGGCCATCGATCTGCCAGAGGACCTCCCGGAGACTGTGCACCTGCCCGGCGGGATGCGGATCGAGGACGAGGACGAGGACAAGGCGATCACCGCAAAGCTGCGCCGGCACGGTGCGAAGATCGGCAAAGGCCTGGTCGCACCCCGGGTGTTCTGGCCCGCACTGGTCGCGGTCCTCGCTGTGGTCGCGTTCGCGCTGATCGCCCCTGGCCTCACCGAGGACGTGTTCAAGGGCATGAACAACTGGATCGTGGCCGATCTCGGTTGGTACTACATGCTGGTGGTGGCCGTCTTCGTCGCCGTCGCGATCGGTATCGGCGTCTCCCGGATGGGCAAGATCCGCCTCGGCCGGGACGACGAGGAACCGGAGTTCGGCCTGATGTCCTGGTTCGCGATGCTGTTCGCCGCCGGGATGGGTATCGGCCTGGTGTTCTATTCGGTAGGTGAACCGCTGAGCTATATCACCACCAGCGTCAAACCGGGCTGGTCCGGTAGCGAGGCGGACATCGCCGGCCTGGCGATGGCACAGACGTTCATCCACTGGGGACTGCACCCGTGGGCGATCTATGCCGTGATCGGGCTCGCTCTCGCCTACGCCATCCACCGGCGGGGCCGGCCCGTGTCCATCCGGTGGGCGCTGGAACCGCTGCTCGGGGAGCGGGTCAAGGGCTGGGCGGGTGACCTCATCGACATCCTGGCAATCTTCGGCACCCTGTTCGGTATCGCCACCTCGCTCGGCCTGGGTGTGAAGCAGATCTCCTCCGGCCTGGCCTCGATGGGCCTGGTGCGGGAGGACGACCAGATCTTGCTGATCATCCTCATCGTGGTGATCACCTTCCTGGCCACGCTGTCCGTGGTCAGCGGTGTCGGTGCGGGCATCAAGTGGCTGTCCAACATCAACCTGTCGATGGCCGGGGTGCTGCTGGTCAGCGTGCTGGTGCTGGGCCCGACGATCTTCCTGTTCCAGAACCTCGTGGAGTCCCTGGGCGTCTACCTGGCGAACCTGATGAACATGACGTTCGACGTGGGCGCCTACCAGCGCGGTGAAGGCGCGGCGGACTGGTTCGCCGGCTGGACGATCTTCTACTGGGGCTGGTGGATCTCCTGGTCCCCGTTCGTGGGTGTGTTCATCGCACGGATCTCCCGGGGGCGCACGATCCGGCAGTTCGTCGCTGGCGTGCTGCTGGTGCCTACGATCGTCGGGTTCATCTGGTTCTCCGTGCTCGGCGGTGTCGGCATCTTCCAGCAGCTGTTCACCAGCGCCGACCTGACCGCCGGCAACTTGAACGACGACGGCAGCCTGAAGGTCGAGGCGGTACTCTTCGAGGCGCTCGGGAACCTGCCCCTGGGCGCGGTCTTCTCCGTGATCGCGATCATCCTGGTGGCGATCTTCTTCATCACCTCCTCCGACTCCGGATCGCTGGTGGTGGACATGCTCGCCTCCGGTGGGCACCCGAACCCACCCACCTGGTCCCGGGTGCTCTTCGCAGTCCTGGAAGGGCTCCTTGCGGCGGCCCTGCTGATGGCCGGTGGTCTGGAGTCGCTCCAGGCAGCAGCACTCGCCACCGCACTACCGTTCAGCGTGATCCTGCTGCTGATGTGCGTGGCCACGATCAGGGCGTTGCGGCTGGACCACATGGTCCGGGAGCGGAACGCTCTGCGCGCTCGCCTGGACCGGGTCACCACACATGTCACCGAGGAGGTCACCGCGGACTTCTCCCGGTACCCCGAGCTCGCCTCCTACGTGGACGACCGGATCGACTACCGGATCTCCCGGACCAGGGCAGCGTTCAACCGGCGGCGGCCGACCACCAAGGAGAGGAAGTCCGACTGACCGGGCTTCCCTGGGACGCTCGGATGGGTCTATCGTGACCGGCATGGTCGTCCGACGGGAGCTGCTAACCGGGTCGCGCTGAGCACGCACCCGGAGCACACCTCAGCGCGGCGCGCTCACCCTCCCCCGCAGGGAAGGTCGTGCTCTCCCCGACCATCCGCTGAGGACCTGCGATGACTTCTGCCGTCCGACCCGTCTCCCCCGAGCGCGAGGAGCACTGGCAGCGCACCTGGGACGCGCTCGACCCCTGGACCGTGCCGCCGGGCCCACCCGCCGCCGGCAGCGGTGCGCGCTACCTGCTGACGATGTTCCCCTACCCGAGCGGCGACCTGCACATGGGTCACGCCGAGGTGTTCGCCATCGAGGACGCGATCGCCCGGTACTGGCGGCTGCGCGGGCACCAGGTGCTGAACCCGGTCGGCTGGGACTCCTTCGGCCTGCCCGCGGAGAACGCCGCCATCGCCCGCGGGGAGCACCCGGCCACCTACACCGAGGCGAACATCGCCACCCAGGCGGCCTCGATCCGCCGCTACGCGGTGAGCTTCGACCTCTCCCGCCGGCTGCACACCCACGACGCGGAGTACTACCGGTGGACGCAGTGGCTGTTCCTGCAGCTGTACCACCGGGGTCTGGCCTACCGCGACGAGGGCTGGGTGAACTGGTGCCCGCAGGACGCGACTGTGCTGGCCAACGAGCAGGTGGTCGGCGGGGCGTGCGAACGCTGCGGCTCCGCGGTGGTGCGCCGGGAGCTGACCCAGTGGTTCGTCCGGATCACGGACTACGCCGACCGGCTGCTGGACGACATGGCGCAGCTGGAAGGTCGGTGGCCGGAGCGCATCCTGGCGATGCAGCGCAACTGGATCGGCCGCAGCGAGGGCGTGCAGATCCGGTTCGCAGACGACGGCGGTGCTCACCCGGGCAGGTCCACTCACCTGGAGGTGTTCACCACCAGGCCGGAGACCCTGGCCGGGGTGACGTTCCTGGCGGTGGCGCCGGAGAGCGCCACAGCGTGGGCGTGGTGCGCGCCGCAGGCGCGGGCCGCGCTGGCCGAGTACCGCGAGCAGGTGGCGACGCGCTCGGAGATCGAACGCTCCGCCGTCGGGCAGACGAAGACCGGGGTGCCACTGGGCACCTCGGTGCGGCACCCGCTCACCGGTGAGCCGATCCCGGTGTGGGCGGCCGACTACGTACTCGCCGGGTACGGCACCGGTGCGGTGATGGGCGTGCCGGCGGGGGACGAACGGGATGCGGCGTTCGCGGCGGCGATGGGCATCCCGCAGGCACCGGCCGGACTGGTGGTGGCGCCGGGGACCGAGCCGGACTGGCCGGCTGCCGCCGAGGTGGTGACCCAGCTGGCGGCGGCCGGGGCCGGGGAAGGTACTCGCAGCTATCGGCTGCGGGACTGGTTGGTCTCCCGGCAGCGGTACTGGGGGGCGCCGATCCCGATGGTGCACTGCCCGGCGTGCGGTGTGGTGCCGGTTCCGGAGGCGGACCTGCCGGTGCAACTGCCGGACCTGCGCGGGGAGCAGCTGCTGCCGGCCGGGGTCTCACCGCTTGCCGGTGCGAAGGACTGGCTGGCGGTGACCTGCCCTGCCTGTGGTGGGCCGGCCCAGCGGGACACGGACACGATGGACACGTTCGTGGACTCCTCCTGGTACTTCCTGCGCTACCTCTCCCCCGGCCGCGAGGACGTGCCGTTCGACCCGGCCGATGCCCGGGGCTGGATGCCGGTGGACACCTATGTGGGCGGGGTGGAGCACGCGAACCTGCACCTGCTCTACTCCCGGTTCGTCACCAAGGTGCTCCGCGACGCCGGCTGGCTGGAGACCGACGAGCCGTTCGCGGCGCTGCTGAACCAGGGCCAGGTGATCAACCGGGGTGCGGCGATGAGCAAGTCGCTGGGCAACGGGGTGGACCTGGCCGAGCAGCTGGACACCTACGGCGTGGACGCGGTGCGGTTGGCGATCATCTTCTCCGGCCCGCCGGCCGACGACCTGGACTGGGCGGACGTGCACCCGGAGGCGATGCACCGGTTCCAGGCGCGGGCGCTGCGGCTGGCCCGGGACGTGGGGGCGGCCGGAGCCTCTGGGGCTTCGGGCGGCTTCGGCGCTTCCGCGGAAGCGGTGGAGGTGCGGCGCAGCACTCATCGCACCATCGCCGAGATCACCGAGCTGATGGAGATGCGACGGCTGAACGTGGTGGTGGCGCGGCTGATGGAGCTCGTCTCGGTCGGCCGGAAGGCGATCGATGGCGGGCCGGGCGCCGGCGAGCTGGCAGTGCGTGAGCTGGCCGAGGGGGTGGCGGTCATGCTCAGCCTGTTCGCGCCGTACACCGCGGAGGAGATGTGGGCAGCGCTGGGCCACGAACCGTCGGTGGCCCGCGCGCGCTGGCCGGAGGTGGACCGGGCGCTGCTGGTCGCCGAGGAGGTGGAGGCCGTGGTGCAGGTGGCTGGGAAGGTGCGCGGGCACCTGCGCGTGCCGGCGGACGTGGACGAGGAGGAGCTGCGCCGGCAGGCGTTGCGGCTGGATGCTGTGCGGCGCCGGCTGGCCGGCGCCGAGCCGCGGCGGGTGGTCGTGCGTGCACCGCACCTGGTGAACGTGGTGCCGTGAGGGTCGGCCGTTCAGCGGCTCAGCGCACCAGGAGGGTCGTGGTCGGGTGGGACCGGGCGAGGGCGCGGTCGAACGTGGCCAGGTGGCCGCCCTGTCCCGCCGCGAGCGCTACCAGGTAGGTGTCCGTCACCTGCCGGTGCCCCTGCAGTCCGTCGACGTCCACGTCCCGGTAGGACAGGTCGTCGGCCCAGAACTCACACCGCGGGTGGGCGGCGACCTGCTCGAGCATGAGGCGTGCGGTGCGGGCATGCTCCCCGATCCGCACCACGAACCGCACCAGCGCGCCCTCCACGATCGGGCACAGCGCGAACCGCTCGATCCCGCGGAGCCACCCAGCCGCACGGTCGTGGTGCTCGTGCTCAGCGACGGTGAGGGCGATGAGCACGTTCGCGTCGAGCAGGAAGGTCACTCGTCGTCCAGGATCTCTGCCACCTCAGCAGTGGTGACGCGACGTCCGATCGAGAGCACCGGCAGCCCGGTCCGCTCATCCACGGCGAGATCGACCGGCTCATCCAGCTGCGCCAGCCCACGGATCGTCAGATCGGCCAGCACGGTGGACAGCGGCTGACCACGGCGGGCGGCGATCTCCTGCGCGCGACGGTGCACCGCCGGCGGGAGGTTGACGGTCGTCCTCATTCCTGCATCATAGCTGATTCAGATCTGATGCAGCTGCTCGGAGCAACGATGCTCTATCCACGCCGCACCTGGTAGCGCAGGTGCAGCACCCGGTTCCCCTGGACCACCTCGTCCGGACCGTCCAGCAGGTGCTGCGTGTCGACCGACCCGAAGTAGCGCTTGCCCGCACCGAGCACGACGGGGACGACGTCCATTCGCACCTCGTCGACCAGCCCTGCGGCGAGCAGCTGACCACCGACATCGCCGGCGGCGACCTCGACCACACGGTCACCGGCGAGCTCCTGTGCTGTGGTCATCGCTGCCTCGACGCCGTCGACGAAGTGGTAGGGAGCCTCCGCTGGCCAGCCGTCGGGGGCCGGCCGTTGCGTCACGACGACCACGTGGTCGACACCGCCCGGGGGTGTCCCGTCCCAGCCGTTGGTCAGGTCGAAGACGTGCCGCCCGACGATGGTCACCCCGATCTGGTCCCAGTACGGCCGGATGTACTCGTAGGACGTCCGGGACACGTTGATCTCACCGCTGGCGTCCAGTGGGACGTCTCCGTTGCCGTACCAGTCGAACAACGGGCCGGGGTGGTCGTTCTCGTCGGCGATGAAACCGTCCACCGACACCACGTTGTACATGATCACCTTGCCCACGGGGTCTCCTTCTGCTGCGGATTTTCCCCCAAGCTAGTCACGGGTGGGCCGGTGCTCTTGTAAGAAATCAAGCGGCTGGCAGCGGCCAGCTGTCCAGCACGTGACCGGGGTGCTCGCGCAGGAACTGCCGCCGGATCTGCACGTATCGGGTCGGCGTGTACCCGGTGAATGCGCGGAAGTCGTGGCCGAAGTGGGCCTGGTCGAAGTAGCCGGCCTCATAGGCGGTCCGGGCCCAGTCGACCGGGCCGGCGGGATCGATGGAGAACACGGTGGCGGCGAACCGGTAGGTACGCGCCAGCCGTTTCGGCGGGACACCGATGAGCTGCTTGAACCGGTGCGCCAGGTGGGTGCTGCTGACACCGGTCGCCGCGGTCAGGTCACCGATCGGCACCGCTCCTCGGGTGGTCGCGAGCACGCTGCTCGTCTGCCGGACCAGCCCCAGTCCTGGCGCCGCGGACAGCCGCCGCACCAGCTCGTGCTCGAGCAGCACCAGCATCTCGTGCGGGGTGTCGGCGGTGGCCAGCCGGTCCCGCAGCTCAGTGGTGGCGGCCCGGCCCCACACCTGCTCGAGGGTCACCGGCCGGTCCCGCAGCTCGGTCGCGGGCACCGGCAGGAAGGGTGCCAGGCCCCATGGCTTGACGTGCACGCCGACGGACCGGGTCTGGGGTGGATAGCCGAACACCAACGCTCGGGTGGGGACGGTGACCACGCACCCGTCGGCGTACTCGGCTGGTTCGGGGTCGCTGCCGCTGCGGAGACGGAACGGCTGGCCGAGGTTGACGATGAGCAGCGCGCCCGGCATCGGCGGCAGCACCAGCCGGGCGTACGGCGGCGCGCCCTCCAGGTAGTAGAGGTCGTCGATCAGCGCCCTCAGCGGCAGCCGCGGCACCCTGGACACGTACTGCATCCGCACAGTATCGCCGACACCGCGCCGGTCGCGGGGCATCGCCGCAACCCGGCAGGTGTGCGGGTCCGGTCAGGCGCGGCGCACGGCGGCATCGAACCAGCCGGTGATCGTGGTCGGGTGGGTGATCGCGGTGCCCACCACTACGGCGTATGCCCCGGCCTGGGCTGCTGCCCGGGCCTGGGCGGGTGTGTGGATGCGACCTTCGGCGAGTACCGGCACCTCTGGCAGCACCTGGACGATCTCGGCGAGCAGCTCCAGGTCGGGACCGTCGGTCGCCGGCCGGGTGGGGGTGTACCCGGCGAGGGTGGTGCCGACGATGTCCACCCCGGCCTCGGCGGCGGCGAGTGCGGACTCCAGGCTGTCGCAGTCGGCCATGACCGGGACGTCGGTCTCCGCACGCACCCGGTGGACGGTCTCGGCGAGAGTGAGACCGTCCGGGCGCTCCCGCTGGGTGCCGTCCAGGGCGAGGATGTCCGCCCCTGCGGCCAGCACCTCGCGGCAGTGCGCCAGCGTGGGGGTGATGAAGACACCCGTCTGGCCGTCCTTCCAGATGCCGATCACCGGGACGTCGACCCGGTCGGCGACCAGGGAGATGTCCGCCAGCCCCTGGGCGCGCACTGCCACCGCCCCCCCGGCCACGACTGATGCGGCGACCTGCGCCATCGTCTCCGGGTGCCGCATCGGCTCCCCGGGGTAGGCCTGGCAGGAGACGATCAGCCCGCCGCGCAGCGGCTCGAGCATCGGGTGGGTCATCAGGGTTCCTCCCGTGTGTTCACGAACTGTGCGGCACCGAGCAGCGCGGCATCCTCGGCCGTGGCGGGAAGCACCTCCGTGCCCGCGACGAGGTCGATCGCCTCGTGAGCAACGCCGTCGTGCACCGCCTGCCACCACGACCTGCCCGCGCCGGCCATCCCTCCGGTGAGCACCACCACCTCCGGGTCCAGGACGTTCAGCAGGCCGCCGACCATCCGGCCGATGGCCAGCGCGCACGTGCGCAGCACTGTGGCAGCGAGCTCCTCACCGCCCTCTGCCCGGGCCACGACCTCGCGGGTGTCGCCGGCCTGCCCGCCGGCACGCCGGTAGGCGGCCAGCGTCCCCGGGCCGGAGGCCAGTCCCTCCACATGACCGGTGCGTCCGCAGGTGCACGGCACCCCATCGGCCTCCGGCACCGGCACATGGCCGACGTGCCCGGCCACCCCGCGGGTGCCGGTGAGCACAGCGCCGCCCTGCACCAGGGCGCCGCCGATGCCGGTGCCCACCGCCACCAGCAGCAGCGAGGAAGCCCCCGCCCCGGCGCCGAACGTGTCCTCACCGAGCGCGTGCGCGTGCACGTCGTTGAGCACCCGGGTGGGCAGGTCGAGCGCCGCTGCCACGCTGGTGCCCAGCTCGGTGCCGGCCCAACCGGGGATCGCATCGGTGGCCGAGACGATCCGGCCGGTGCCCGAGTCCACCACACCGGCGGTGCCGATGCCCACCGCAGCCGGGGCCAGCGCCTGGGCGGCAGCATCCTCGCGCACCACGGTGAGCACCTCGACCAGCGTGGCGACCACAGCGACCGGACCGGCCATCGCCCCGGTGGGCACCGTGCGCCGGGCGTGCACCCGCCCGGCACCGTCCACCAGGCCGGCGCTGATCTTCGTGCCGCCGAGGTCGGCGGCGAGCACCGGCGCGGGCTGGGCCGCCGGCACAGTCTGGATCATCGGTGTGGTCCGGTCATCGCACCAGCTCGACCCCGAGGCCGGTGAGCACGGCCCGGACACGTTCCACGTTCTCTCCTTCGAGCGCGGTCATCGGTGCGCTCATCGTGTTGGTGTCGACGATACCCATGAGGTACAGCGCGGTCTTGAACGCACCCACCCCGGCGGCGGGACCGGTCTTGCCCACCGGGGCGAAGACGATCTCGAACAGTGCCGCCAGGTGCTCCTGCTCGGTGCGCACCGTGGCATAGTCTCCCGCGCGGGCGGCCCGGTCCAGGCGCACGAAGCCGCCCGGGTCCACGTTGCCCAACCCGGGCACGGACCCGTGCCCGCCCGCCAGGTACGCACCGTCCACGACCGTCTCGTGCCCGGTGAGCAGGGTCAGCGGCGCCCCGGCGGCCTCGTTCATCATCACCAGCCGCCGGAATCCGACATCGTCCCCGGAGGAGTCCTTCACCCCGGTGAGCACACCTTCGCTGCCGAGGCGCACCAGCAGCGCCGGGTCCAGCTTGGTGTGCACGCACACCGGCAGGTCGTAGGCGAACACCGGCAGGTCGGTGGCTGCGGCGATGGCGCGGAAGTGGTTCTCGATCTCCTCCGGCCCGGTGATGGCGTAGAACGGGGCGGTGGCCACCACCCCGGCCACGCCGATCTGCTCCGCCCGACGCAGGTGCGCGAGCACCCGGCGGGTCTGGGTGTCGATGATGCCGGCGAGCACCGGCACCCGACCGGCCACCAGGCGCACCGCCGCGGTAAGCACCTGCTCGCGCATCTCGTCCTCGAAGAACGCCACCTCACCGCTGGAGCCGAGCACGAACAGGCCGTCCACCCCGCCGGCCAGGTGGTGCTCGATGAGTCGCTCCAGGCTGGGCACATCGAGCCGCCCGTCGGCGGTCAGCGGGGTGAGCAGCGGCGGGATGACCCCCTGGAAGTCGACGGGGGCGGGGGCGGCGGCGGTCATCGGCATTCTTCTTCCTGGGGGTCGAGCGAGGGCAGGTGCAGCGGCGTCTGTTCAGCCGGACAGGGCGGCGGCACCGGTGATCTCCGAGACGTCGACCCGCCGGCCTTCTCGCAGTGAACGTGTCAGCGCATCAGCGGTCGCGATCGAGGCTGCTGCTGCGCTGCCATCGGTCAGACCTGCGAACTCGTCCTCCGGGCGTCCACCGCGCATCAGGCCGTGGAAGTAGCTCATCTCCTCCTCGATGATGCCCCGCAGCCACAACGGCGGGCGACGATCCGGGTTCCCGTACTGAACCGCGCCGTCGGTGCTGCTGCCTCGGTAGATCGCCGTCCGATCGGCATCCTCCTCCTCACTGCGGTGCAGCAGGAAGCGCTGCGAGCCCGCGACAGTACGCAGTTCGACGCCAGCATCCTGGAGGTCGATACGAAGAGCTCCCTCGGTCCCCTGGATGAGCACATAGTGCTCCGGCCACCGGAAGGCAGAGCCGTACTCCAAGGTGGCAAACTTCGATCCGTCGAACTGCAGCGACAGGAACAACATGTCGTCTTCGTCGCCGAACTGCGGGCCCGAGTGGGCCACGTTGCCACCGGCCATGAACACGCTGGTCGCCGGCCCCAGCACGGACTGCACGAAGTCGAGCTCGTGGATGTGGTGATACAGATGACCACCCGAGAGCGACCGCTTCTTCTTCCAGCTGACGCTCTCCTGTACGTCCTCCCAGCCGTTGCGCACCGCACGGACGACGAGCACGTCTCCGATCTCTCCCGATGCGATGAGCCGCTTCGCCTCCCGGACACCAGCCATGAAGTTCATCACGTGACCGGCCATGAAGAGCACACCGGCCTCCTCCGCCGCTCGGAGCATCGCCACGCAGTCCGTATAGCTCAGAGCAATGGGTTTCTCACAGAACACCGGTTTGCCGGCATGGGCAGCAGCAAGAACACCATCCTGGTGCGCCCAGTTGGGTGAGGCGACCACCACGGCGTCGACCTGCGCAGAGGTCGCCACCTCCGCGGCCGAACCAGCGACCGTCGCACCGAGCTCCGCCGCGACCCGGGCGGCTTTCTCCGGGTCGTAGACCGTGGTCACTGTGGCATCGTCCCATTCCTGCAGGACGCGCCCGATCTCTGCACCGAAGTATCCGGTACCGACGATTCCGTACTTGATCATGAACTCTCACTTCACTGGGTGGTGGAACAGGGCGAGCTATTTGCCGGTGCCTTCGGTGAGCCCACCGGCGATGTATTTCTGGATCGACATGAAGAACAGCACCGAAGGCACGACGACGAGCGCGGAAGCGGCCATCATGGCTCCCCAGTCGAGCACCTCGGCTCCGGTGATCGAGTACAGGGCCACCGCGACGGGCATCTTCTCCGTCGAGCTGATGAAAAGCAGCGCATAGAGGAACTCGTTGAAGGAGTTGATGAATGTGTAGACCGCAGTCGCCGCAATTCCCGGTGCGACGATCGGTGTGCTGATCCTGGCAAAGATGCGCAGCTTCCCGGCGCCGTCGACCGCCGCGCTCTCCTCGATCTCGAGTGGAACGGTCTGGTAGAAGCCCACCAGCATCCAGATTGCGTACGGGAGGGTGAAGGACAGATACGCCAGGATGAGGCTGGTGTAGGTGTTCACCAGGTTCAGCTTGATCATGATCGTCGCGTAGGGCACGGCGAGCAGGATCGGCGGAAACATGTAGGTCGCGATCAAGAGGCGGGTGAGACGTCGACCGACCCGGGGGAAGAACCGCACCACCCCATGCGCTGCGAGTGTTGCCAGCACGATCGTGATCGCCGTCGAGGCCAGGGAGATGAGGACACTGTTGCGCAGGTTCGTGAGGAAACCCAGCTCGGTGATCACGGTTCGGTAGTGCTCGAGCGTGGCCGAGTCAGGAAGCACTCCGAGCGGATCGCTGGTCAGCTCGGCGCTCGGCGTGAAGGACGAGATCAGAATCCATACCAGCGGAAACACGAACGCGACTGCGACCGCGATCAGGAACAGGTGCCGGGCCGTGGAGGCGGCGACCCTTCCCGGGGTGAGCGACCTCATGAGTCTTCACGCTCCCAGTAGTTGAGGGCGGCGAACGCGATGCGCGCCATGAGCAGGAGGAACACCAGCAGCAGGACGGTGATCGCCGACGCCATCCCCAGCTGATGGAGGCCCCAGCCGGTGCGATAAGCGAAGATGGGGAGCGTCGTCGTCAGGTTGCCTGGCCCGCCACCGGTGAGAAGGAACAACAGCTCGAAGTTGTTGAACACCCAGATGATGCGGAGGATCACCAGGAGACCGATGACGTTACGGATGTGCCGCAGGGTGATGAAGGAGAACTGCTGCCAGGCGTTAGCCCCATCCATGAGGGCCGCCTCGAACTGTTCCTTCGGAATCGTCTTCAGCGCGGCGAGGATGTTCACCATGAACAACGGAGCGCCGAACCAGATGTTGATGCCGAGCACGGCCCAGAACACAGTGGCCGGGTCCGCCAGCGGACTCACATTTTCCGTAGTGATCCCGAGAGCGGTGAGCAGGTTCGGCAGGAAGCCGTAGACGTCGTCCAGGATCCACTGCCAGCCAAACCCGATGATGATCGGCGGGAAGGCCCATGGGACAATAAGGAGCACCCGGTAGAGGCCGGAGAACCGCCGCACCTTGTCCAGGCATAGGGCCAGCAGCAGCCCGAGCAGGAGCTGGCCCGCGATCGATCCCGCCGTCCACCGGATCGAGGTTCCAAACGCCGACCAGAAGTCCGCGTTGGTGATCAGCTTCCTGAAGTTGTCCAGCCAGACGATCTCATGGTCGCGGCGGAGCAGGTTCTGGTCGGTCAGGCTGTAGTAGACGCTGGAGAGGACCGGATAGATGAGCAGGCCGATGACGGCGACCATGCTCGGCAGGACGAACGCCACACCGACCTTGTCTGCCCGCGCCAGCCTCCGCCACAGGCCGGTGACCGTTCGTCGCCGTGGTGACGGGTCAGTCGGAGCAGGCGGACGGTTGACCGTGATGCTGGACATCAGTGCTCCATCTCCACGCCGGCCATCTCGAACAGTGAGTTCAGCTGCTCCTCAGCGGCCTGCGCAGCTTCTGGGACCGGCGTCCCGGTGAGGACGATGTCTTGAAAGAGGCGCTCCACGATGCCTTGACTGGTCAGGATGCTGGCCTGGACCGTGGGACCGTTCTCCATGCCGATCGCCGTGCCGAGCGGCACTGCCTCGTCGATCACCTCGACTGTGTCAGCGAACTGTTCGAGCACCGGGTCATCGAGGTACGCCGGATCGTCGGAGATGTCCGAGAGCGCCGGCAACATCCCACCTGGCACCGAGTGCAGGAACTCGATGTACTCCTCGGTCTGATAGAGGGAACGCAGGAAAGCCTTGGCCTCCTCCTGCATGTCGGAGGCCTCCCAGACGATCATCGGAGTGTTCGAGGTCTCGCCGCCGTACAGCGAGTCGCTGTCGTTCAGCCTTGGCAAGGGGGCAGCTGCGACGTACTCCACGAGCTCTGGACTGCTCTGCTGCACACCGGAGATCTGGAAGCCGGAGTTGAAGTCGAACGCCGTCTTGCCCTCGTAGTACAAGGTCGCTTGCTGCAGCACGTCGTAGTTGATCGACCCCTCCGGTGCCACGGTGTGGTACATGTCCACCCAGTAGGCGATCCCGTCCAGCACAGCCTGGGAGGTCAGGTTGGCCGATCCGTCATCGTTGAGGAGGCGCTCACCGGCGGACTGCACGTAGTAGTTCAGGAACCTGGTCGCCATCATGTCGCCGGACCCCATCGGCACAGAGAGTCCGTAGACGTCGTCGGTGGTGAGCACCTCGGCCGCGTGCCGCAGCTCGTCCCACGTCGAGGGCACCTCCAGACCTGCTTGGTCCAGCAGGTCGGTCCGGTACCACATCACCTGAGCATGCGTGTACAGCGGCATCGAATAGTTCGCTCCGCCCATCTCCCCTTCGGCCAGAGCGGCCGCTGCGAAGCGGTCCCGACCAATCTGGTCGATCACATCATCCAGCGGGACCAGGGCGTCCACATCGAGCAGCTCGGCGACGTGAGTCGGCAACGCGCTGGAGAGGTCGGGCACCTGTCCCGCGGCCAGACCCATCGTCCACTTGGTGTAGAAGTCAGGCCACGAGAACGTCTCGATCTTCACGCGCACGTCGGGGTGCGCCGCTTCGAACGCCCGGGCCATCTGCTGCATCCACTCCGCGCGGGGGCCCTGAGTGAAGCTGGTCCACACGAGCAGGTCCCCGCTGAGCACACCGTCGGGCGTGTTGGGGCTGCGCGTGTCCGAGCCGCAAGCGGTCACGCTGCCAGCGACCGTCGCCGCCGCCAGCGCAGCGAACTGGCGTCTCGTGGGCCGCGGTCTGGCAGCAGACGTGGGCCACCGCCCCGGGCCGGTGCCATGCATCGAGACCTCCCTGTGTCCGATGTCTGATGTCCGTTGTCCGGGTAGACTGGCATGAGTCAGCGCGGCCGTCAAGAGATTCGTCTCGGCGATATCGGACGTCCGATCAACCTAGACTGGCCGCGCAACTGTGGAGGGCCATCCTGATGAGACCATCGACGAGCACGATCGGAACGACCAGCACCCGTAAGTCGGCCTGGTCCGCGACCGAGGCGATCAAGGATCTGATCCTTGCCGAAGGGCTCCGGCCCGGGGACCCCATGCCGACTGAGACTTCTCTGTGCGAGCGGCTCGGCATCTCGCGGTCGTCGGTGCGTGAGGCGATCCGCACCTTGGCCAGCTTGGACATCATCGAGGTGCGGCACGGTCACGGGACCTTCGTCGGCGGCCTGAGCCTGGCCCCGCTCGTGAACGGGCTGATCTTCCGCGCTCGATCGGACGCCGACCAGGACCTCCGCACGCTCCGGGAGGTCCTGGAGGTGCGCATCGCTCTCGACCTTGCGATGGCCGATCGGCTCGTGGCGGAGTACACCGGCACCCAGGACGACGATCTGGCCGCTCTCGTCGATGCGATGACCGCCAAGGCCGCTCAGGGTGAGCTGTTCATCGATGAGGACCGGGCGTTCCACCAGCTGCTGCTGGAGAAGGTCGACAACACCCTGATCAGCGAGCTCGTCGGCGCATTCTGGACGATCCACACGGACCTGCAGCCCCACCTGGGGGTGGCTCCGGGCGCAGACATCGTCGAGACAGCTCGTGCGCACGGCCAGATGCTGGAGGCGGTACAGGCTGGCGACGTCGGCAGCTACCGAGAAGCCGTGCTGGCGCACTACCGGCCTCTTCAGCGGGCGGTGGAACGCACCCTCTCTGAGGGACACCGATCTGCTGCGCAGGTCGGAACCGAGGAGACTGCGCACACCTGACCTGCTTGCAAAGTCTCTGCACACCTGGTGAGCTCTGGGCGTGGACCCCGTCTCCGAGCGCGCGCTGCGTGAGCTGATCATCGGCTGGGTGCTCGTGCGTGCCGAGGCGAACGGCGGGTTCCTGCACCGCGAGGAGCTGCTCAGCTTCCGGCACGGTGGCGAGCGGCTGCCGCTCATCGACTTCTCCCGCGGGATCCGCAACCCGGCGGCGTTCTCCGCGACCCTGTCCATCGTCAGCTCCGCACACGGTCCCTATGACGATGTGGAGTCCGAAGACGGGTTCCTGCACTACGCCTACCGGTCCGGGGACCCCTTCGGCGGGGACAACCGCAAGCTCCGCGAAGCGATGACCACCGGTGCGCCGCTGCTGTTCTTCCGCAAGGAGCAGCCGAACATCTACACTCCGGTGGCCCCGGTGTACGTCGTGGAGGACTACCCGGAGGAGCGGGCGTTCGTGATCGCCTTCGACGAGGCATTCCGGTACTTCGGTGACCTGCGCGACCTCGGCGAACCGCAGCGTGCCTACGCCCGCCGGCTGGCCAAGCAGCGGCTGCACCAGCCGGCGTTCCGCACCCGGGTGATCCACGCCTATGCCACCCGGTGCGCGGTGTGCCGGCTGCACCACGGGTCGCTGCTGGATGCCGCGCACATCGTCCCCGACTCCCACGCCGGCGCGGCGGACGGTCTGGACGGTGCTCCCACTGTGGACAACGGGCTCTCGCTGTGCAAGATCCACCACAGTGCCTATGACCAGAACATGCTCGGCATCAGCCCGGACTACCGGGTGCAGATCGCCCTGGAGCTGCTCGCCGAGACCGACGGGCCGATGCTGCGCCACGGCCTGCAGGAGATGCACGGGCGGTCGCTGCATCTACCCGCGCGCCGCGGGGACGCCCCCAGCCGGGAGCGCCTCGCCTGGCGCTTCGCCCAGTTCGAGCAGCGCGCCTGAACCGCCCGCCGCACTGGAACACCGTTAGGACATTCGAACCCGGATAGAACCGTGCTCCAACGCGCGAAGGGTGTTCCAATGGCGTGAGCTGACGTGGCTACGCGGGGTGCCCCACCGGGAGCAGGCCGAGCACCGTGTGCCCGGCGGGCAGCAGCGACCCCGCCTCGCGCGCGAACGCGGCCCGGTCCAGCCCGCCGATGAACGCGACGCCCCGGCCCACCGCGGCAGCCCAGAGGTACGCGTTCTGGGTGATCAGCCCGGCCTCCAACCAGGCGAACCGGTCGCCCTGACCCGGGCCGAGCTCAGCGAACCGGGCATCGGCCGCCCGGATGTCGGCAGTGAGCACGAGGACTGCGGGCGCCCCGGTCACCCAGTGCGCATCCACTGTCGCAGCGGCCAGCGCCGGGCGCTGGTCGCCGAGCGCCTCGGTGCGCAGCAGGTGCCGACTGGCCTGGTACTGGTACGACCCCGGGTGCAGACCGGCCACCGCACCGGCCACGAGCGTGACCGACACCAGGTGCGCCGACCGGGCGGAGGCGTAGGTAGGGTGCCCGGCGCCGTCCACGCCGGCCGCATGCCGGAGCAGCCCTGCCACCTCCTCCAGGTCCAGGACGTCGCCGGTGAGCTCCTTGATCGAGCGGCGCCCGGTCAGCAGCGGGGTCAGCGCCGTGGCCGCGCCGGGTGGTAGCGCCACTGTCGCCGGAGCGGGCTCACGTTCAGGCATCGGCCAAGTCTAGGCACCGCCCGGCAGCCGGCCGGCACGTCCGTGCGGCGCTGCGACCTGCGCAGATGACGCACGCACCAGCGCGGAGATGACACCTGTCATATGCCATTCATGACGGCGCACCATCGCGCGCCACCCCCGGTGATCGGCAGTCTGGTGGCCATGAGCACATCAGCAACCACCGCGCCAGCTGTCCAGCTGGTCGGCGTGACGAAACAGTTCCGCACGGCCGACGGGCCCGTGGTCGCCGTCGACAACATCGACCTCGAGGTGCCGAGCGGGCAGATCATGGCCTTCCTCGGCCCGAACGGTGCTGGGAAGACGACCGCCTTGGACATGGTCCTCGGCCTCACCGAACCGACCACGGGCACCGTCAGCGTGCACGGCCAACGGCCCCGGCAGGCGGTCCGCGCCGGGCGGGTCTCGGCAGTGCTGCAGAGCGGCGGGCTGCTCCGCGACCTCTCCGTCCGGGAGACCGTGCAGATGATCGCCTCCACGTTCCCGGACCCGCGGCCGGTGGACGAGGTGCTCGAGAAGGCTGGCATCACCAGTCTCGCCGGGCGCAAGGTGTCCAAGTGCTCCGGCGGGGAGCAGCAGCGGCTGCGGTTCGCCCTCGCGCTCCTGCCCGATCCCGACCTGCTCATCCTGGACGAACCCACTGCCGGGATGGACGTGACCGCCCGCCGGGAGTTCTGGGACACGATGCGCGCCGACGCGGACAGCGGCCGCACCGTCATCTTCGCCACGCACTACCTGGAGGAGGCGGACGCCTTCGCCCAGCGGATCGTGATGATGGCCGCCGGGCAGATCGTCGCCGACGGCACCACCACCGAGATCCGCGCCCGCGCCTCCGGCCGCACCGTCTCCGCCCGCGTGGACGGGTCCGCCCTCGAGGCGACGCTGGCCCAGCTGCGCAGCCGGCCCGGTGTGCACAGCGTCACCGTCGAGTCCGGCCGGGTGCAGGTGCACGCCACCGACTCCGACGCGATCGCCCTGGCCCTGCTCACCGAGCTGGGCGGCACCGAGCTGGAGGTCAGCTCCGGCTCCCTGGACCAGGCGTTCGTCGCCCTCACCTCCGGCGGTGCACCGGCCGCCGCGCACAGTCACACCAACGGCCAGGACACCGCCCCCACTGCGGCTGCAGCCACCACCACGTCCACCACTGAGCCGGAAGGAACGCTCCGATGAACCTCACCTACACCGGAATCGAGCTGCGCCGGGTCGGCCGCGACTACGTCTCAATGTTCTTCGTCGCCGTACTGCCAGCCTTCATGTACATCGTCTTCGGCGCCGCGATGGCTTGGTCCGACGCGCCGGTCGGCAACGGGAACGCCGCCATGTACACGATGATCTCGATGGCCGCCTTCGGCGCGGTCACCGCGACCGTCGGCGTGGGCGGGATGGCCGCCGTCGAACGGATGCAGGGCTGGGGCCGACAGCTGGGCCTGACCCCGATGTCGGACGCTCAGTACGTGGCGGTGAAGGCCGGGGTCGCGTTCGTGATCGCACTCATCCCGATCACCTTGATCTACGTGCTCGGCTACTTCACCGGTTCTCAGGGCAGTGGCACCGCGTGGCTGATCTCGGCCCTGGTGGTGGTGCTGGGGGCCGCCGTGTTCTCCCTGTACGGCCTGCTCGCCGGGCTGTTGTTCCGGTCCGAGGCGGCGGTCGGTGCCGCGAGCGGTTCGCTGGTGATCTTCGCCTTCCTCGGCAACATCTTCTTCCCGCTCTCCGGCGCGATGCTCACGGTGGCACAGTTCACCCCGCTGTACGGACTGGTGGCACTGGCCCGGTACCCGCTCACCGAGGGCATGATGATCAGCACGACCGGACCGCCGGTGGAGGGCAACGGCCTGTGGATCCCGGTGCTGAACCTGGTGGTCTGGACCATCATCTTCGCGGTGCTGGCGTTCCTGATGGTGCGCCGTGGCCGCTCCCGTCAGTAGCCCGGTGGATGCGCCTCCCGTACGATCGGAGCATCGCCATGACCGACGACGCCACTGCCCCGTCCGCTGCGCCCTCACCATGGGACCGCTTCGGCTGGCTGATGGGCGGGATCTGGCTGCTGTTCCTGGCCTTCCCGCTGGCCGCCATCCTCACCTCCGACCTCACCCTCGGCCTGAAGATCACGGCGAGCGCGCTGCTCGCCGCGTTCGGCGCCGTGTACGTATACGGGTTCGTGCGGCTCAACCGGGCCAGAGGCAGTCAGCAGGAGCGGTGGCTGCTGCTGGCCGCGATGGTGCTGCTCACGCTCGCCCTCGGACTCATCATCGGCGTGGACGCACTCGGGTTGATGGCCTACCTGGTCGCGTTCGGCATGTTCTCCCAGCCGCTGCGCCGGGCGCTCTGGATGGCCGTCGGATGGCTGGCGCTCACGCTGGTGGTGCTGCTGCTGACCGGCATGCTGGCCGCCCGGCCGGTGTTCCTGATCATCCCGGTCGGGGTCGGTGTGGTCACCGCCCTGATCCGGTGGATCGACGACCGCCAGGACCGGCACATGGCCGTGGCGCAGGAGCTGAACCTGGTCGCCGAGCGGGAGCGGGTCGCGCGGGACGTGCACGATGTGCTCGGGCACAGTCTCACCGTGATCACGGTGAAGTCCGAGCTGGCCGAGCGGCTCGTGGACGCCGACCCGGAGGCGGCGAAGGCTGAGCTGGCGCAGATCCGGTCGATGACCCGGGAGTCGCTGGCGGAGATCCGCGCCACGGTCGCGGGCCTGCGGGTCGCGCGCCTGGGCGATGAGCTGGAGCATGCCGGCGCCGCACTGCGGGACGCAGGGATCGAGGCCGAGGTGCCGGACGAGGTGGACGTGGTGGACCCGCGGCACCGGCTGGTGCTCGGCTGGGTGCTGCGCGAGGCGGTCACCAATGTGGTCCGCCACTCCCGGGCCTCCCGCTGCACGGTGCAGCTCGGCAGCGCCTCGCTCGTGGTCATCGATGACGGCGTAGGGCCGGGTCATGCAGCGACGTCACCGTCCGGAGGGCTCAGCTGGGGCCGGCGCAGTGGTACCGGCCTCACCGGGGTGGCCGAACGCGTCCGCGGCGCAGGTGGCACGCTGTCCATCACCGCCGCCGACGGCGGCGGCACCCGGTTGGAGGTGCACTGGTGACCGAGAAGATCCGCGTGCTGCTGGCCGACGACCAGGCCTTGGTTCGCGGCGCGTTGTCCGCCTTGCTGCGCCTGGAGGTGGACCTGGACGTGGTGGCCGAGGTCGGCTCCGGCGACCAGGTGCTCCAGGCCGCCCGGTCCAGCAACGCGCAGGTGTGCCTGCTGGACATCGAGATGCCCGGGATGGACGGGATCGACGCAGCCGCCCAGCTCGCCGCCGAGCTGCCCGAGGTGCGCTCGCTCATCGTCACCACCTTCGGACGGCCCGGCTATCTGCGCAGGGCGTTGGAGGTGGGCGCGAGCGGGTTCGTGGTCAAGGACACGCCCGCCGAGGAGCTGGCGGAGGCGATCCGCAGCGTGCACGCGGGGCGCCGGGTGGTCGATCCGGCGCTGGCGACCGAATCGCTGGCCGGCGGCCCGAACCCGCTCACCGACCGCGAGCGCGAGGTGCTGCGCCAGTGCCTGGACGGACGGTCGGTCGCCGTCGTGGCCGAGCGGGTGCACCTGTCCGCCGGCACAGTGCGCAACTACCTGTCCTCGGCGATCGGGAAGACCGGCACCACCAACCGGGTGGAGGCGGCCCAGGTCGCCGAGCGCAACGGCTGGCTCTGACAACCCTAGGGACGGGGGTGGGCGAGGAGGCGGTCGGCCCACAGCTCCAGCTCCGGGTGCATGCTGCGCAGGAGTGTGTCGGTGCCGATCACGTGGTCCTCGGTCATCCGGCCGACAGCAGCGAGACCGTTGGCAGAGCCGTCCGTGCCCAGGCAGGCACCGGCGGCATCGGTGAGGATGCCGCGACCGGTCGGCCCCACCTGCACCAACCCGTCGGCGAGCAGCTGCTCCCACAGCTCGTCCCCGCGGGGCAGCCCGGGCGGGGCGCTCACCGCGTCGACGACCAGGTCAGGTGGTTCCTCGGGCGGGTCGGTCGTACGGCGCAGCTGCAGTCGGCCGGAGTCGACCAGGGCGAGCAGCTTGGCCACGTTCCCCGGCGGCGGCCCGAACGCGAGCCGGTCCAGACCGGTGACCAGGTGCGGGTAGTCCGGCCAGCCCAGCGACACTTCGGCGTGGCCGGACAGCACCCGCTCGGCCACGGTGCGTTGCCGCTCGACCAGGGCAGTGTAGGCGTGCCGCCACGCCTGGCCCAGCGCCCAGGTCTCGTCCGGCACCGCGGCGCCACGGGCGTGGGCCAGGCTCGACCGCAGCACCGCCACCGGCTCGCCCTGCTCCGGTCCGGTCAGGGTCGTCCAGACCGGGTGGATCTGCTCCGGGCCGATGACGGCGCAACCCGGCTGCCACGTCCGCCTCGCCTGGGTGAGGATCGCAGCAGCGATCCGGTCCAGGAGCACGGGGAGCTCCGCCGTCGTGCTGATCTCGGGGAGGAACGGGGCGGCGGCCTCTTCGCTGCGGTAGCGGCGCAGCACCGCGGCGTCCGTCTTGGCGTGCATCAGCCGGCCGGTGCGGCTGGTCAGGGTGAGCCGTGGGTCGATCTCGCCGGGGTGGTAGTGCAGCGGGTCGGGGTCGTGCGGTGCGGCGGCGGCGACCGGCACGAACCGTCCGCCCAGGCCCTGGGTGAGCGCGAGGACTGCGTCGATGGCGCTCAGGTGCGCGCCGCGGACCTGCACGTGGCCGGGCCGCCGGCGTTCGGCGGTGGCGACCAGGTCGGCCACCGGGAACACCCGCAGCGCTGGGATGCCGGCGGGCAGGTCCAGCCCGGGCCAGGCGTCGGCGTGCCCGGTGACCAGCAGCACCGCGTCGTAGCCGGTGGCCCCCTCGCTGGTGTGCACCTGCAGGCCTGCACCCGTACCCGGGCCTGTCGGTTCCACCCGACGTACCCGGTGGCGCAGGTGGCGGACCGTGCTGGGTGCCAGGGCATCGATGGCGTGTTCGGCCAGGTCGGTCAGGTACCGCCCGGCGGCGGCCCGCGGCGGATAGTGGTCCGGGCGGTCAGACAGCACCGGTTCGGCCGCGAACGGGCCGACCAGCGGGGAGTCCACCAGGGCGGCACCGGTGTGCACCCGGCCGGCATGCAGCGCGTGGTCCGGGATGTTCAGGCTCACCCAGTCCGGCTGGTCGGGGGCGTAGGCCATCCCGGTGCCCAGCTGTGGGCGCGGCTCGTACACGTCGATCCGGACCGGCAGGCGGCGGTCTGCGGCACGGCGGGCCAACGCCTCCAGAGCGTAGACGGCGCGCGGTCCCCCGCCGACGATGGCAAGCGTGCTGGGCTGCTCGGTCACCCGCCCCAACCTACGCCCTGCGCGGACAGCCCTGGTCAGCGGGGGCGGCGGTGGTCAACCGATGCCGAACTCCGCGCGGCGGTCAGCGGGGACCAGGTCGTGGTAGCCGGACCGCCCGCCCGTCGATGAGGATCTGGTAGCGGCCGGGCTGCTCGATCACCGTGTGCTGCGGGGTGTCACTCATGCACTCGGAGTCTGCCACAGCGACCCGCTGTCCCTCGGCATCAGGGTCACCGCTGCGGCGAGCAGCCCGGCCACCCCCAGAGAGCACCAGAACACCAGGTGCACACCGTGCGCCAGCCCCGCCCCGACCGGCATCCCGTCCGGGCCGACGGTCGCCACTGCGTTCACCACGCCGCCGTAGGCGGCCACGCCCACCGCCGAGCCGAGCGACCGGGAGAAGACGTTCGTGCCGGTGACCGCACCGCGCTCCGTCCACGGCACGCTCGTCTGCGCGGCGATCAGCGAGGGTGAGGTGGTCAGGCCCATCCCGGCGCCGATGACGAAGCAGGTGAGAGCCACCTGCCAGATCGAGGTGCTCTCCCCGAGCAGCAGGGCGAGCGCGGAGCCCACGAGCACCAGCACGGCACCGAGCTGGGCGGTGCGGCGGAACCCCACCCGCAGGTACACCTGCCCGGACCACGTGGCAGTCAGCGGCCAGCCCACGCTCAGTGCCGCCAGCGCGAACCCGGCCACCAGTGGTTCCGCGCCGAGCACCCCCTGGGCGTAGATCGGCACGTAGGTGGACAGCCCCAGCACGATCACCCCGACCATGAACGCGGCGATGGTGGTGGTGGCGATCAGTCGCCGTCGCAGGACCTCCAGGCGCAGGATCGGGTAGCGGACCCGCCGGGACCGGATGGCGAACAGGACCAGCAGCAGCACCCCACCCACGAGCACCCCGAGGGTGCGTGCATCCGCCCAGCCCCAGGTGCCGGCCTGCAGCAGGCCGAGCACCAGCAGCGTGCTGCCGCCGGTGAGCAGCGTGGCGCCGAGAAGGTCCACCGGCTCGCGCTGGCCCTCGTGGTCCGGCTCGATGAACCGGCGCCAGAGCATCATCGCGGCCAGCAGCGCGAGCGGCACGTTGATCCAGAAGATCCACCGCCAGCTGACGAACTGGGCGAACACCCCGCCCAGCGTCGGTCCGGCCACCGAGGAGATCGCCCACACGCTGGCCAGGTAGCCCTGCGCCTTCGCCCGCTCGGCCACGGTGTAGATGTCGCTGGCGATGGTCATCGACATCGGCATGATCGCCCCGGCGCCGAGGCCCTGCACCACGCGGAAGAGGATCAGCGCCGACATCGACGGCGCGACCGCGCAGAGCACCGACCCGGCGAGGAAGAGCCCCACCCCGAGCAGCATCAGCCGCTTCCGGCCGAACACGTCCGCGAGCCGCCCGTACACCGGCACGGTGACCGCCTGGGCGAGGGTGTAGGCCGAGAACAGCCACGGCACCTGCACGAACGCGTCGAACTCGCGGGCGATCGTCGTGGCGGCCGTGGCCAGGATGGTGGCGTCCAGGGCCACCAACGCGGTGGCGAGCATCAGCGAGAGCAGCACCGGCCCGCGCTCGGAACGCAGCCCCACCCCGCCGGTGGGGCTCGACGCGGTGCTCACCCGGTGGCGAGCGCGTTACCGCCCACCGCGTTGTCGCCCGCCACCGCGTTGTCGCCCGCCACCGCGTCGCCGCCCACCGCGTCTCCCCCCGGTGCCGGACCGGCACCGGCCCCGTCACGCCCCGGCTCCACCCCGCGTGCCGGCTGCACCTCATGCCCCATCTGGCCCGCGTCCCGCTCCATCTGGCTGGCGTAGTCCACCTCCGCCCAGACGGTGTCCAGCACCGCCCGGGCGTGCGCCTCGGCGCGCACCGCATCGCCGGCGCCGATGGCACGGGCCAGCTCCTCGTGGTTCTCCACGGCAGCGTGCGCCGGGTGCGCCGGGGTCAGGCCCAGCCGGGTTCGCCCGGTGAGCACCTCGGCGACCGAGCCCGCGAGCGCAGCGAACATCTCGTTCCCGCCGCTGGTGAGCAGCAGGGTGTGGAACTGCACGTCGATCTGCAGGTACTCCGGGGTGTCCCCGAGCCCCTGCTCCCCCAGCTCGCGTAGGCGTGCCGCAAGCGTGGTCAGCTCTGGTCCGGTGTGCCGCGCGGTCTGCGCCGCCAGCCGGGCAGCGGTGGGCTCCAGCGCCACCCGCAGCTGGGTCAGTGAGCGCAGCTGCTCTGCCCGGCCCGCCCCGGCCAGCCGCCAGGCGATCACCTGCGGGTCCAGGACCGACCAGGACCCCGGGGGTTGCACGGTCAGCCCGACCCGCCGCTTGGCGCTGACCATACCGAGCGACTCCAGGATGCGCATCGCCTCCCGCACCACCGTCCGGGACACGCCGAACCGTTCCTCCAACCCGGCCAGCGTGAGGACATCCCCGGCCTGGAGACTGCCGCCGGCGATCTCCGCCCCCAGCGTGTTCAGGATGTCGCTGTGAAGCACCGGTGCTGCCAATGACCCTCCCAGGCCTGATCGTTCGGGCGACGCGGTCGCCGTCCACGACCCGTCCACGGCTCCATGCTAGATCCACACCCCATCAAAAGGTGCGATCATTGATGAGGAAGGAACCGACGTCCAGAAGGAGAGCCTCCTCGTGGAGCTTCGACACGCTACCAACCCCGACCAGGTCCCCGGTATGGACACCACCGAGCTGCGCGAGCGCTACCTGGTGCCAGGCCTGTTCCAGGCCGGCACGGTGCAGGCTGTCTACACCCACGAGGACCGGGTGGTGCTGGCCGGCATCACACCCGCCGCCGAACCGATCGCCATGCCTACCTACCCGGAGATCCGCTCGGAGTACTTCTTCGCCCATCGCGAAGCAGGCATCGTGAACGTCGGCGCCCCAGGCCAGATCGTGGTGGACGGCACCGAGTACGCCCTGGCGACCGGCGCCTGCCTGTACGTGGGCCGCGGTGCCCGCGAGGTGACCTTCGCCGGCTCCGGCGCGGGTGAGGCCCGGTTCTACCTGTTCTCCGCCCCGGCGCACACCGCCTACCCGACAGTGCTCACCGAGCCTGGTACGGGCACGGTGCGCGAGCTCGGCGACCAGGAGACCAGCAACCGGCGCACGCTGAACCAGTACATCCATGAGAACGGGGTGCGCTCCTGCCAGGTGGTGATGGGCGTGACCACGTTGCACACCGGCAGCATGTGGAACACGATGCCGGCGCACACCCACGACCGCCGTACCGAGTGCTACCTGTACTTCGACCTGCCGGAGGACGCGCGCGTGCTGCACATCCTCGGCAAGCCGGACGAGACCCGACACCTGGTGGTGGCCAACCAGGAGGCGATCATCTCGCCGAGCTGGTCGGTGCACTCCGGGGTGGGCACCTCCGCCTACAGCTTCGTGTGGGCGATGGCCGGGGAGAACCAGTCCTTCGACGACATGGACACCTTCCCGGTCGCCGAGATGCGCTGACGCCTGGCGCTGCTCCCGGCTCGGTCACCGGCCGAGGAAGTCCTCCTGCTCCAGCAGGTGCACCGACATCCGCAGCCGGGCCCGTTCCGGGTCGCCGGCGCTGATCGCGGCGAGCACGGCAGCATGCTCGGCGACTGACCGCTCCGCCACGCCGGCATCCACCCGCGCCCGCCACAGCCGGGAGCGTGCCGTCTGTCCCGCGAGCACGTCGATGAAGCCGGCCAGCACCGGGTTGCCGGCCAGTGCTGCCACCCCGCGGTGGAGCGCCAGGTCCGCCGCCAGCAGGCCCTCATGGTCACCTGGCTCTTCTCGCAGGATGGTGCGGGCATCGTCCAGGCTCTGCTGCAGCGGGTCTGCGGAGGCGCCGGCCAGCACCTGCATGGCCGCCAGGGCCGCTGCCTCGGCCTCGAGCACGCGGCGCACCTGGTGCAGCTGAGCGGTGCTGGCCTCGCGCTGCAGGTCGGCCACCTGCTGCAGCGGTTCGAGCAGGCCGGCCATCGTCAGCCCGGTGACGTAGGTGCCCGCACCGCGTCGGCTGGTCAGCACCCCGAGCTGGCACAGCGCCCGGACCCCTTCTCGCAGCGGCCCACGGGAGACGGCAAGCTCCGCGGCGAGGTCGGCCTCCACCGGCAGCTGGTCTCCCGGGCCCAGCCGTCCGCTGAGGATCATCGCCCGGATGCCGTCGATCACCCGGTCGGTGAGCGAGTCGGGCATCAGCCAGTGGTCCGGCTCGCCCAGTACGCCCCGTGCGGGAACCGGAACTCCTCGATCGATTCCGGCAGCATCTCGGTGTTGTACCCCGGCTCTCCGGTCACCTGGTAGGCGCCGCCGGCCACCCGCACCGGGTGCGCGAAGTGCTCGTGCAGATGGTCCACGTACTCGGTGAGCCGCCCCTGGCGGGTGCCGGAGATGGCGACGAAGTCCAGCATCGAGGCGTGCTGGACCATCTCGCACAGCCCCACCCCGCCGGCGTGCGGGCAGACCGGCACGTCGAACCGGGCGGCCAGCAGCAGCACGGCGACGATCTCGTTCAGGCTGGCCAGCCGGCCGGCGTCGAGCTGGCAGAAGTCCATCGCCCCGGCCGCGAGGAACTGCTTGAACATCACCCGGTTGTGGCAGTGCTCACCCGTGGCCACCTTGACCGGTGCGATCCCCTCCTTGATGGCACGGTGGCCGAGGATGTCGTCCGGACTGGTCGGCTCCTCCACCCAGTGCAGGTCGAACGGTTCGAGCTGGGAGATCCAGTCGATCGCCGTCGGCACGTCCCACACCTGGTTCGCGTCGATCATCAACGTGCCCTCAGGGCCGATCGCTTCCCGTGCCAGTGCGCAGCGGCGCAGGTCGTCCTCGAGGTTTCCGCCGACCTTGAGCTTCACGTGCCCGAACCCCAGCTCGGCCTGCTCACCGATGATCCGCAACATCTTCTCGTCGGAGTAGCCGAGCCAGCCGGCAGCAGTGGTGTAGCACGGGTAACCGGTCGCCTCCAGCTGGGCGATCCGCTCGGCCTTGCCCGCCTCCTGGGCGCGCAGCATCTGCACCGCTTGCTCCGGGGTGAGGGCATCGGCGAGGTAGCGCAGGTCGGCGATGTCGACGAGCTCCTCGGGGGTCATGTCCGCGAGCATCCGCCAGACCGGTTTGCCCACGAAGCGCCCGGCCAGGTCCCAGGCCGCGTTCATCACCGCGGCCAGCGCAAGGTGCACGGCTCCCTTCTCCGGACCGAGCCAGCGCATCTGGGAGTCGTCGGTCAGACGACGGTAGGTGCCGCCCATGTCGGCGGCCATCTTCGCGACGTCCACCCCGACCAGCCGCGCGGCGATCTGCTCAGCGGCGAGCGCCACCACGTCGTTGCCACGGCCGATGGTGAAGGTGAGGCCGTACCCGGTCAGCCTCCCCTCGGCGCTGGTGCCGGACCCGGCGCCGGCGGTGCCGCTGGTGTGCAGCGTGACGTAGACGGCGGAGTAGTCGCCGTCCTTGTTCATCGCATCTGAGCCGTCCTTGGTCACAGAGGTGGGAAAGCGGACGTCGGCGACGTCCACACCGGTGATCTGCATACATCCTCCATCGCTGAGCATCAGAGTCATCATATCTATCGCCTCTGTCGGCTCAGTCGATCTCGACGGCGGAGCTTGCCTTGATCTAGCCATCTTGCGGCTCTGCTGTGGTCACCGGAGCAACGGGAGCGCTGGATACCCCAAAGTAGATCTGACTACTTGACCGACCAGACCAGAGCGGCTGCGCCGTCGTCGGCCGGACGGACCACTTGCAAAAGGTGTGATCTTTATGGGACGGTAAAGGCTCACACCGCGGTGCCCGGGTGACCGGCCCGCGACGCCGCTCCCGACCTCAAGGTATGCACTATGACCTCTCCCCTGTTCGACATCACCGGCAAGCTCGCTCTGGTGACCGGCTCCTCCCGAGGTCTTGGTCTCGCGCTGGCAACCGGGTTGGCGCAGGCCGGGGCGAAGGTGGTGCTGCACGGGCGGGACCCGCAGGCGCTGACCGCGGCGAGCGAGGCGGTGGGGCGGGCCGGCTCCGGGGAGCCAGCGCCGACAGTGCGCTTCGACGTCACCGACGCCCGGGCGGTGGCCGAGAACCTGACCGGCCTGGTGACCGAGCACGGGGTACCGGACATCCTGGTGAACAACGCGGGCATCCAGCGCCGCGCTCCGTTCAACGACTTCGACGCCGAGGACTGGGACGCGGTGATCGCCGGGAACCTGTCCAGCGCGTTCTACGTCTCCCGGCAGATCACCCCCGGGATGGCCGAACGCGGCAGCGGCAAGGTGATCAACATCGGCTCGGTGATGAGCCAGCTCGCCCGGCAGACGATCGCCCCGTACGGCGCCTCCAAGGGCGGGGTGCTGATGCTCACCAAGGGGATGGCCGCCGACCTGGCCCGGTACAACATCCAGGTGAACGCGATCTCGCCGGGCTACTTCAAGACCGAGATGAACACCGCTCTGGTCCAGGACGCGGAGTTCAGCGCCTGGGTGGGCACCCGCACACCGGCACAGCGCTGGGGCCTGCCCGAGGAGCTGGTCGGCACGCTGATCTTCCTCGCCTCGGACGCCTCCGCCTACGTCTCCGGCCAGAACATCTTCGTCGACGGCGGTATGACCGCGATCGTCTGACCCGCTCCTGTCCCGAACCGCACGTCAAGCAAGGACCCCGCCATGCGCGCCATCGTCATCAACGGCAAAGAAGACCTCACCCTCGCCGAGCTGCCCGTCCCGGAGCCGGGCCCCGGCCAGGTGCGGATCCGCACCGCCTACGTGGGCATCTGCGGCTCGGACCTGCACTACTACTACGAGGGCGCCAACGGCGCGTTCGTGATCCGAGAACCGCTCGTCCCGGGGCACGAGATGTCCGGGACGGTGGACGCCGACCCCTCCGGCACCTTTGCGCCGGGCACGCCGGTGACCGTGCATCCGGCGACGTTCGGCGAGACGCTGCCCTACCTTGCGGACGCACCGCACCTGTGGCCGAACGGGGCGTACCTGGGCAGCGCCTCCACCTGGCCGCACACCCAGGGCGCCGCGGCCGAGTACTTCCTAGTCGATGCCGCCATGGTGCGCGCCCTGCCGGAGGGACTGCCGTTGCAGCGGGCGGCGCTGGCCGAGCCGCTGGCGGTGGGGCTGCACGGCATCGCGCTGGCCGGTGGGGTGGCCGACCAGCGGGTGCTGGTGACCGGCGCGGGCGCGATCGGGCTGCTCACCGCTGCCGCTGCGGTAGCTCTCGGCGCCGCGGAGGTGACCAGCACCGACGTGCTCGAAGGACCACTGGCCCGCGCGCGGGAGCTCGGCGTGGCGCACACCGTGGACGTGACCGCACAGGAGCTGCCCGCCGAGGCGTTCGACGTGGTGCTGGAGTGCTCCGGTGTGCCGGCATCGATCAACGCGGCGTTCGTGGCTGCTCGCCGCGCGGGGAGCTACGTGCAGGTGGGGATGGTGCCGAATGCGCCGTCCGGGATCAACCTCGCACCGATGATCTCCAAGGAGCTGACCGTGCGGGGGTCGTTCCGGTTCAACGACGAGATCGACGCCGCGGTCGAGATGCTCGCCGCCCACCCGCAGATCGAGCACGTGCTCACGCACACCTTCCCCGCTACGGACGCTGTGGCTGCGTTCGCCGCCGCCAAGGACTCCGACGCCTCCGGCAAGGTCCTGCTCGACCTGACCACCGACCACACCGCCTGAAGGGCACCTGCGATGAAGATCGTCATCACCGACTGCGACCACGCGACCATCGACGCCGAGCAGAAGGCGGCCGACGCTGCGGGCCACGAGCTCCAGCTCACCCAGTCCGCCACCGAGGAGGAGGTGATCGCCAACGCTGCCGGGGCCGACGCCCTCGTGGTGCAGTACGCGCCGATCACCGCCGCTGTGCTGGACGCGCTGCCCTCGGTCCGGGCCGTGGGCCGTTACGGCGTGGGGGTGGACACTGTGGACGTCGAAGCGGCGACCCAGCGAGGCGTGGCCGTGTGCAACGTGCCCGACTACGGCACCGAGGCCGTCTCCGACCATGCGATCGCCCTGGCGCTGGCGACCGTCCGCGGCCTGCGCGTGCTGGACCGCGAGGTGCGCAGCGGGGCGCCCGATCTGCAGCGGGCGACCCCGATCCAGCAGCTGTCCACGCTGCGCTTCGGGGTGCTCGGCTTCGGCCGCATCGGGCAGGCCACTGCGCGCAAGGCCGCCGGCCTCGGGTTCGACGTGGCGGTGACCGACATCCGGCTGGAAACGGGCACCAGCACCGAGGAGGGCTGGCCGGTGCTGACCCTGGCGGAGCTGCTCCAGCGCAGCGACGTGCTGTCCGTGCACACACCGCTGGATGCCAGCACGCAGCACCTGCTGAATGCCGAGACGCTGGCCCAGCTGCCCGCCGGGGCGACCGTGGTGAACACCGCCCGCGGTGGTGTGGTGGACACCGACGCGATCGCCGCAGCCCTGGCCTCCGGTCACCTGCAGGGCGCCGGCCTGGACGTGTTCGAGGACGAGCCGCTGCCCGCCGACCACCCGCTGACCAGGTTCGACCGGTGCATCCTCACCCCGCACGCCGCCTTCTACACCGAGCAGTCCTACACCGAGCTGAAGCGCCGCACAGTGCAGAACGTGGTCGACGTGCTCGCCGGCACAGAGCCGCAGAACATCCTCAACCCCGAGGTGCTGCAAACCGGACGGCGCTGAGTCGCCGCCGGGTCCCGCGGCAGTGGAGCCCGCGGCACAGCTCTGGCCGCTGGTTCCCGCTGGGCCCGTCAGTGCCGGACGATGCGCAGACCCTCAGCCGGGTCGGGGTCTTCCATCAGCGTCAGCAGGTGCTCGTTGCCGGCAGCGGTGGTCGGGTGGGCATAGGGCAGCTCCGCCGCTGACCGTGCCTCGAGCCGCCGGGCTGCCACGTCGGCCGAGGTGGTCAACCAGTGGATCACCACCTCCGCGCCGCCTGCACGTGCTCGCTGCACCGCCCATGCTCTATGGTCCGGTGACCAGCTGTTCCAGTCGAGCGCCACGTCCACACCGGTGGCAAGCACCTGCTCGGCCACACTCCAGATCAGCTCGCGGACAGCCCCGGCCCGTTCGCCGTACTGGGCAGTGTCGAACCGCAGCTCGGGGTGCAGGCGCAGCATCCACTCATCGAGAGTGAAGCGCACCGCGCTCCCCTCGGCGCACAGCTGACGAGCGAGAGTGCTCTTGCCAGATCCGGACAGCCCGTAGAACAGGTGCACGCGGCGGGTCGTCATGATGCGACAGTAGGTCACCCGCCTGTCGTCGGCGGGCACCGAGGCCCGGTGTTCCTCGGCGGAGCCCTGCTCCTGTGGCAGGGCTCTACTCCTGTGGTGGCGGCACAGGCGGTGGCGGCGCACCGATCCGTTCACCGTCGGGACTGGTGAAGACCCAGTGCCGCAGCTCCTGCGGACCAGCTCTCGCGACGCTCTGCGAGATCGTCAGGTGCTGCTGGTGCACGTAGGTGTGGTGATACCAGCAGAGCAGGACGCCGTTGTCCGTGCTGGTGCGCCCTTGGTGGTACCACCAGATGCTGTGGTGGATCTCGCCCTCCCAGGGCGGCGCTGTGCAACCCGGGTACTGGCAGTGTCGGTCGCGGGCGATGATCGCTCGAGACTGTGCCGCAGTGAACAGCCGCTGGGTGCGGCCGGAATCCAGGATCTGTCCCTCGGGCCCGAAGACCACCCGGTGCAGCTCGCCATCGCAGAGCAGCTTGGCCAGCTGCCCGTGCGGGATCGGGGTGCCGTCGGCAAGGCTCGCCGGATGCGCCCCGCGCAGCTGGTCCACATCCCGCTCTCCCGGGATCACCACCGCTCCCCCCGAGCGAGCGCCGGCAAGAACTTCCGTCCCGCAGACATCGGGGGACCCGGCACCAGCAGAAGTCGGAGAGCCGAAGGCATCCTTTTCGGCGCCACCACCTGGACGGCTGGCGGCCACGAGCGCCGCCAGGGTGACAGCATCGACGGTGATGGCCAGGTGTGGGCGGACTCGCGCCCCCTGCTGCGCCACGCCACCGTCGAGATAGGCGCGACAGACGTGCACCAGTGCGCCAGCGCGCCGCTGCGCGGGAGTGCGCTCATCGTCAGCAGCGGGGACTCCGGTGGCGGCCCGGAGCGCCTCGTCGACGACTTGACCGTGCTCGAGGCCCAACCAGCCGTGCAGATCGGTACCGTCGAGCACCTGGGAGAGGAACAGCTCCTCACGTGCTCCTTCCTCCCGCCAGCCACGGTCAGCTGCTTCCGGGTCGGCGCAGACGGCCCACTCCTTGACGAGCCGGGTGTACATCTCGACCGGCAACCGGCCCGCCTGCTCGACGAGGAACGCTTCTCCAGCCTCAGGGTCACGCAACTGATCACGCTGGGCCTGAGTCTTGGTCACGAAGCGGGTGAGCACGCGCACGTGCTCACCGCCGATCCGCCCGGCCTCGAGTGCTGCAGCGGTCAGCGGTAGGTGCTCCCGCAGGTTCCGTGCCTGGTACTGCGCAGCGCGGGCGGTGCTGGTACGTCGATGGGTCTGCGCGCTCCACCAGACGGAGAAGGACCGATATCCTGTGCCCTCCCAGGCTCTGCCGGCCTCGAGGCCGCCGACGGCTGCATCCTGCAGCCCTTCCAGCCCGCGGGTGATCTGTTCGATGCCGGTCACCACCGCGCGAGCCGCGGGCTCGTCGAGACCAGCGAACGGGGCCCGGGCGAGGACGCCCAGCTCGTTGCGCACAGCAGCGAGGCGCTCGGCGATCTCGGCTGCCGTGCGCGGCACGGCAGCATCCGTCGTCAGCGTCATGACCTCGTCCACCTCCTCCCCGGACCGTCTGTTCCGAGACTGGCAGGTAGCGACCGGACCCGCTCACGGCAGCCGAGGGGGTTGTGGACAACGAGGCATCATCCTCGCAGAAAGCACACGTGAGCCCTGTCACAACACATTGCACTCAGTGCATCGTTGCACTTAGTGTAATCTCGTGACCGAACCAGCCACCGATCGTCGTGCCGCGCTGAAGGAGCGCTCCCGCCAGGCGATCGTCCAGGCGGCCGCGGAGCTGATGGATGAAACTGGCGGCACGGCGTTCACCGTCGACGAGCTCGCGGAGCGGGCGGACGTCAGCCGGCGCACAGTGTTCAACCACTTCGCGTCCCTGGAGGACGTGTTCGCCGAGGTCTGTGCCGAAGTTCTCGGTGAGCTGATCGAGAAGCTGGCCGTACCGATCGATGCCGCCGCAACCGACGACCCCACCACCGAGCCCGGTCCCGCGATGCTGGACGAGCTCGCCGCAGTGGTGCGCAGCACCGACCTGGTCACCCCGATGGCCTACCTGACCCGCACGCTCGGCGGCACGGACGCCGGCGGCCCGTGGCACGCGAACCTGCTCACCCGAGCCCTGAGCCAGGTGGGGGAAGGCTTGACCGCCGTGCTCCGCCGTCGCCATCCGGGGGCTGACCCGCTCGACCTGCAGCTGCTGGTGAGCGCATTCACCGGGGGCGTGCTCGTCTGCCACGCGCACTGGTGGGAGCGCACCGGCGCTGCCGATGACGACGCCTCCCGCGCCGTGTGGGCCGAGCTGCTCGACCGCCTCATCCACCAGCTGCGCACCGGGTTCGCCAGCACCCGCTGACCCCGGGTCAGCCGCAGCACACCCTCACCTGCACACCCACCAGCACCGAAGGACCGCACTGATGGCCGAACTCCTCTACCGTCTGGGCCGCGCCGCCGCACGCCGCGTGTGGGCCGTGCTCGCCGCCTGGGCCGCGGTCGCGATCGCCGTCGGCATCGCGTTCGCCGTCGGCGCCGGCACCCTCTCCGACGCGATCGACATCCCCGGCACCCCCACTGCCGAGGTCACCGAACGGTTGCAGTCGGAGTTCCCGGCGGCCGCCGGTGGCAGCGGCTCCATCGTGGCCAGCACCACGGACGGTTCCGCGTTCACCGACGAGCAGCAGGCCGAGATCGCCGACCTGGTCGGCCAGTCCGAGGACGTCGACGGGGTCGCGACCGCGGTCGACCCGTTCGCCACCGAGGCAGAGCGCAGCCAGCAGGCCGACGAGCTCACCGAAGGTCGCACCGAGGCCGAGGCGGGTCAGGCGGAGCTCGCCGACCAGCGGGAACAGCTGGAGGCCGGCAGGGCCGAGCTCGAAGAGCAGCAGGAACAGCTGGAGGCCGCCCGCGCACAGGCCGAGGAGGACGGGTCCATCGCCTACGTCGGGCCAGAGCTGGACGCCCAGCTGGAGGAGATCAGCCAGGGCCTGGCAGAGATGGACGCCCAGCAGCAGGAGCTGGAGCAGGGCGCGAGCGAGGTCGCTGCCCAGCTGCAGCAGATCGAGCTCGGGCAGCGGATGCTGGACCTGACCGACGGCGTCCAGCAGGTCTCCGACGACGGTTCTGCGGCGGTCATCCCGGTCACCTTCGACGACCCCGCCTTCGAGGTGCCGCAGGAGACCAAGGACGCCCTGGTCGCACTGTTCGAGGACAACCCGATCGACGGTGTGCAGGTCGACTTCTCCACCGAGATCGTGCAGGGAATCCCCTCGATCCTCGGCGTCGGCGAGGCGGTCGGCGTGCTGGTGGCTGCCGTGGTGCTGCTGGTGATGCTCGGCTCCCTGGTAGCGGCCGGGCTGCCCATCCTGAACGCCCTGATCGGGGTGGCGATCAGCGCCCTCGGTGCGCTCTCGCTGTCCAGCGTGGTGGACATGGTGTCGGTGACGCCGATCCTCGGGGTGATGCTCGGCCTCGCGGTAGGGATCGACTACTCGCTGTTCATCATCAACCGGCACCGCCAGCAGCTCAAGGACGGCTTCGAGCTGGAGGAGTCCATCGGGCTGGCGAACGGCACCTCCGGCAACGCCGTGGTGTTCGCCGGGATCACCGTGCTGATCGCACTGGTGGCGCTGAACGTCACCGGTATCCCGTTCCTCGGCCTGATGGGTACGGTCGGCGCGGTGAGCATCGCAGTGGCGGTGCTGGTGGCGATCACGCTCACCCCGGCGTGGTTGAAGCTGATCGGCATGCGGGCGCTCTCCCGGCGGGAGCGCGCCCGGCTCGCCCAGGCCAGCGGAGCCGCTGACGGCGCCGCGGCTTCCGGCGGCGCCGCCAAGGCCACGCCGAAGCCGATGTCCACCCTCAGCGCCGTCGCCCGGGCGGTGCTCGGTATCGCCGCGCTGGTGGTGATCGCCATCCCGGCGCTGGACCTGCGGCTGAACCTGCCGGACGGGTCCTCCGAGCCGCACGACTCCACCCAGTACCAGGCGTACACCACCATCGCGGAGAAGTTCGGCGAGGGGATGAACGGCCCGCTGCTGGTGGTCGCCGACCTGCCGGACCCGGTCGGTGAGGAGGAGCTGCCCGCCGAGCAGCTGGCGATCGGTGAACAGCTGATCGCCGAGGACGACGTCGCCGCAGTGGCCCCGTTCGGCGCCTCCACCGACGGCACAGTGCTCGGCTTCCAGGTGATCCCCGCCGAGGGCCCGACCGCCGAGTCCACCGACGAGCTCGTGCACGACCTGCGCACGCTGGACCTCGAGGGAGACGTGAGCATCGCCGTCGCCGGTCAGGCCAGCGGCAACATCGACATCTCGGACAAGCTGGCCGAGGCGCTGCCGGTCTACCTGGCCGTGGTGGTGGGCCTGTCCCTGCTCATCCTGATCCTGGTGTTCCGGTCCATCCTGGTGCCGGTCATCGCCACCGCCGGGTTCATCCTGTCCTACTTCGCCGCGCTCGGCGGGGTGGTGGCGATCTACCAGTGGGGCTGGCTGTCTGCGATCTTCGGGGTGGAGAGTCCCGGCCCGATCCTGAACTTCCTGCCCACGATCCTGGTCGGCATCCTGTTCGGGCTGGCGATGGACTACATGCTGTTCCTGGGCACCGGCATGCGGGAGGCGTACGCCCACGGGGCACCGGCCCGGCTGGCGGTGGCCCGCGGCTTCCGGGCCGGCCGCTCGGTGGTGACCGCAGCAGCGATCATCATGGTCAGCGTCTTCGGCGGGTTCATCTTCGCCGAGTCGGCGATGATCCGCCCGATCGGGTTCGCCCTCGCCTTCGGCGTGCTGGTGGACGCGTTCGTGGTGCGGATGCTGATCGTGCCGGCGTTGATGCACCTGTTCGGGCGCGGTGCCTGGTGGCTGCCCCGCTGGCTGGACAAGATCCTGCCGGACGTGGACG